>Ga0335085_10000177_pt1 | contig 203771 bp, 175 predicted proteins | sample Lox_Sample_45_FD_206712 | JGI IMG/M metagenome (GOLD analysis project Ga0335085, IMG submission 206712) | Soil microbial communities from Loxahatchee National Wildlife Refuge, Florida, United States - Lox_Sample_4.5 | ecosystem: Environmental > Terrestrial > Soil > Wetlands | place: USA... | reverse complement strand
AGCAGCCACTGACCCGCTTTTAAGTTGTCGATTGCAATCTTTGGGACGACGCCCCGGTTTGACGCGCTTCGATTTTTTTGGTCGATTGCGTCCGAGAAAGGTCTTTGGGGCAAGAGAGCCTCGAGGAATCTTGCCTAATTCCCTCTCTATTTTTAATGGTAGTGATTTGAAGGGGGGTCGAGTGCCAAATCCGAGAGATTTATATTTCGTTTGTAACGAGTAGGTTAGGGGGAAAATCGGGGTTTGGGGTGCTTGACAAGTTTTTCCCGTTTTGGGAAAGAGAAGGAAAACACGGAGTTTCGAGTTCACGGAGGTCACGGAGGGAGGATGGGGGAAAATGCAGATCCCTCGGGCCTGACGGCCCTCCCTTCGGCTTCGCTCAGGGCAGGCTGTGATGACAAAAGTCGGCAGCGGCGGTGGTGGATGGAACGTTTGCTGGTTCGAACGAAAAGTGATTTCACGCGAAGTTCGCAAGGAGCGAAGGCTGGGTGCTACGGAGCTTCGCTCCGCCCGACAGGCAAGAATGCCTGTCCCACATGGCCAGCAAGAATGCCCTCTCACGCGGTCAACAAGCATGGCGGTTCACATGGTGCGAGGCGGACAGGAATTTCCGCCCCACACACAGGAATGTCCTCGCGACAGGCATGGATGCCTGTCCAACATGCGCTACATGGCTTTTTGAAGTTGCTTCCAGGTGACGAGGATGAAGCCCTGGTCTTTCAGGAATTTCTGGAAGTCGGGATTGCTGACGACGTCGTAGTCGTTCTGGCGCCATTGCGCGCCCCAGTCGGGGTGGTCGGCGGTAGCGCCCTGGATCTCGGCGTCGTTGTGCGCGAGGTGGACGATGAGTTCGTAGGTCCCGGGCGGCAACGGGGCGAGCATCTTCTTATAGGTGTCGAGCCACTGGGCTTGGGGAACGCCTGGCGTGACCTGGAGAACGCGATCGATGACGACCGATTCGGGATTGACCTTGGCGGCCGCATAGAACTTGTTGACGTCGATGCCGGGATCGGCTGTCTTGGCGAGGAGGACGGGCAGCTTGTATTGGGTTCCGAGGCCGACGTAGACGGTGAAAAGATCGGGCGTGGCGAAAAGCGTGCCCATGTGCGAGTCAAAATGGGAGAGATGAATTCCGGCGGCTTGCGCTTTGTCGATCTGGGCGCGAGTTTCGGTTTCGACGTCGCTCATTTTCGCGTGGGCGACAACATCTTCGGTAAGGAGTGGGAGATATCCATCGCCGTCGAGCAGGCTGGAACCTTTTGGCTGCGCGGAAACGGGACGCCAACGGAGGGTGGTCCAGTCGGCGTTCAGGGTGAGGTGGATGCCGAGGTCGGCGTCGGGATGCGACTTAGCCCAGGCGGCGACTTCGGGAAACTAGGGACACGGCACCATGATGCTGGCGGAGGTGACCCAACCTTTTTCCATGGCTTCTTCGATGGCGGTATTTACGGTGTGCATCATTCCGAAGTCGTCGGCGTGGATGACGAGCAGGCGCGAGTTCGCGGGATAGCCGAGACGCTGCGCGGTATTGGACTGGGCAAAGAGAGTCGAGGCGATGAGGAAGAGTGCGAAAGTTAAGCGTTTCAATGTGGCCTCCGGCGGAGAAGCTTGGCAGAAACGGGGAGGGGATGGCAAGGGCAGTGGACAGAGTGGGGAGTGAGCAGTGGGTAGTGGGTGGTGAGCAATGGGTAGTGGGGGGTGGGTAGAGCTGTAATATCTGGGTTAGTGCATGGCGCCGGCGCCGGGGCCGCCTTTGCCTTTGGGTGGTTTCATAAGAAGGATGAGCGGCAGAAGGGCGAGGAAGATGATCGCCAGAAGCCGGAAGGCGTAGATGAAGGAGACCATGGAGGCCTGGCGGGCGACCATGCCGAAGACGGAGGCGTAGGCCTGCTGCGTGGCGGTAGTGGCGTCCATGCCGCGGGACATGAACCAGGCACGGGCGGCGCTGGTCATTTGTGTAACGGCAGGGTTAGTAGGGGTGACGGAGCGTCCGAGGACGTTGAAGTTGGTCTGGGTATGGCGGGCGACGACGGTGGTGACCATGGCAATGCCGATGCTGGCACCGATGTTGCGCATGAGGTTGAAGAGGCTGGTGGCGTTGCCCATCTGCTCTTTGGGGATGGTGGCGTGGGTGACGGTAGTGAGGGGAACGAACACGAATCCCATGGACATGCCCTGGATGAACTGGGGCCAGAAGACGTCCCAATATCCGGCGTTGAGATTCACGTGGGAGAGCGCCCAGAGCGAATAGGCAGCAACGGCGAGTCCGACGGCGAGCAGCTTGCGCGATTCGATCTTCGACATGAGCACGCCGACGAAGGGCATGGCGATGAAGGAGCCAAGTCCGCGAGGAAGCATGGCCCATCCGGCGTCGAGGGCGGAATAGCCGAGTAGCTGCTGCAGGAAGATGGGAATGAGGACGGTGCTGCCGTAGAGCACGAATCCGAGCACGGTCATGATGAAGACGCCGGTGGCGTAACTTCGATTACGGAAGACGTGGAGATCGACGATGGGCTGGTTCTCGAGCAGTTCGTTGATGACGAAAAAGACAAGGCCCGCGATGGCGAAGACGAAGAGCCAGGTGATGAAGTGCGAGGAGAACCAATCGTCCTCCTGACCTTTGTCGAGCAGGATCTGAAGGGCACCGATGCCGAGGGCGAGAAATCCGATGCCCCAATAGTCAACGCGGGCGGAACGGCGCGAGATGTACTTGGGGTCGAAGATGAAGAGATACGACATGATCAGCGCGAGGATGCCGACCGGGAGATTGATGTAGAAGACCCAGCGCCAGCTGTAGTTTTCGGTGATCCATCCGCCCATGACGGGACCGAGCATGGGTGCGACGACGATGCCGAGTCCCCAGAACGCCATGGCCTTGCCGCGGCCTTCGGGCGGAAAAGCTTCGAGCATGATGGCTTGAGACAAAGGTTGCAGGCCGCCGCCGGTGGCACCTTGAATGATGCGGAAGATGATGAGGAACGGCAAGCTGGGAGCCATTCCGCAAGCGACGGAGGCGATGGTGAAGCCGGCGATCGACGTCATGAGGATGCGCTTGCGTCCGAAGTGGTTCGAGAGCCAGCCGGTCATGGGAAGGATGATGGCGTTGGAGACGAGATAAGAGGTGAGGACCCAAGTGGCTTCGTCGATGCTGGCGGAGAGGTTGCCGGCGATGTGCGGCAGCGAAACGTTGACGACAGTGGTGTCGAGCACCTCCATGAAGGTGCCCAACATCACGGCGACAGCAATGATCCAAGGATTGACGTCGCGTTCGCGAGGAACTGCGACGGTGGCAGATGCGGTGGCCATTCAGCTACTTGGTGAGTACCGTCACATCCACGGACATGCCGGGACGGAGACGGTTTTCGGGATCCTCTCTCTTGTCGAAGAGTATTTTAACCGGGACACGCTGAACGACTTTGACGAAGTTTCCGGTCGCGTTCTCGGGAGGCAAGAGGCTGAAGCGTGCGCCGGTGGCTCCGCCGATGGATTCGACCTTGCCGTCGATCTCGCGATCATAGGCGTCGACATGAATCTTGGCAGACTGGCCGACGCGCATCTTCTTGAGCTGAGTCTCCTTGAAGTTGGCGGTGATCCAGACATCGTTGACATCGACCACGGAGGTGATGGGCTGGCCGGGTTGAATGACCTGTCCGACTTCAACTGCGCGCTTGCCGGCAATGCCGTCGACAGGTGAGCGAACGGTGGTGTACCCGAGATTGAGTTGCGCCTGCGCCAAAGCAGCTTCGCGCGTTTGTGCGGTAGCGTTGGCGGCTCCGGCCTTCGCCTGCTGCACCTGGATCTGTTGTGGCGCGGTGAGCGACGACTGAAGGTTGGCCTCGGCTTGCGCGACATGGCTCTGCGCGGAGGCGATCTGAGCCTGAGCCGCGTCAACGGTAGCCTTGGCAGCCTGTTCTGCGGCGAGCGCGGCATCGTACTGCTGTTGCGAGATTTCGTCTTTCTTCACCAACTGCTCGAAGCGCGCGAGATCCTGGGCCGACTTGTTGTACATCGCCTGGGACTCACGAGCGCGGGCCTGAGCAGCGTCCACTTCTTTTTGCGCGGCGTTCAAGTTGGCGCGGGCGGTGCTAACGCCACTGGTAGACGTAGTGCTGGTGATAGGAACGCCGGTACTAGCGGCGCGAGCGTTGGCGGAGGCGTCAGCAAGATCGGCCTGGGCGCGCTGGACTGCGACCTGGTAGTCCTTGGGATCGAGCTGGGCGAGGATCTGGCCGGTCTTCACGAAATCGTTTTCGTCGAAGTTGAGCGAGATGACGGTGCCCATGACGCGCGAGCTGATGGCGTAGATGTGTCCGTCGACCTGGGCGTCGTCGGTGGATTCGCGTACCGAGTAATATTGCCAGACGAAGAAGCCTGCCGCGGCGGCGACAATAATAAGGATGACGAGTCCCCACTTGGCGGCGGGATGAGTGCGGAAATAGGCCTTGGCCTTCGCGCCCTTGGAGCGATCTTCGACCTCCTCGGGAAACGGCTCGCGCGGCGAGTGCTCTTCTTCGGTTAAGACTGCGTTCTTGGACTCTTCGTTCGAGTCAGCCACTATGGATTACCTCCAAGAAAATCTTTCGTAGCACGTTCCGCGACGCCGAGCGAGCGAGCGAGAGCCAGCTTTGCGAGATTAAATTGGAGCGCGCTGTTTATTAAATTGTCGTTACTATTGGCTACTGCTTCCTGGGCTTCCACCACTTCTAAATTGTTGGTAACACCAGCGCGAAAACGGTCCTGAGCCTGGGCCAGGGTTTGATTGGCTAAATCGAGCGTGCTGGTGGCCACGCGGACCTGCTCGGCAGCGGAGTTCAGGTCGAGGAACGCGGCTCGCACTTCATATTCGATGCGGCCACGCATGTCTTCGGCTTCCGCCTTGCGCTGGTTCAGGGCAGCTTGTGCCTGCTCGATGTCTCCCTTGATGCGTTCGCCGTCAAAGACGGGAACCGTAACGGCGGCGGCCGCGGTAAAGGTTCCGTGATTGTTGGAGAGATTGCGGCCGGTGGTTCCGTAGTCGCCGTTGAAACCGAGGCGCGGAAGACGCTCGCTGGTGGCGGCGTGTGTGGAGAATTCGGCGGCACGAACGCGAGCCTGGGCGGCAGCGTAGTCGGGGCGATCATGAAGCGCGCGGGTGATGGCTTCGTCGACGGTGAGTTGAGGCGCCGGTGTGTAAGGGATCTGCTGGGCTAACGTGTATGGCTGTCCGACGGGCATCCCAATGATGCGCGCCAGCTGAAGTTTCTGCTTATCGAGATCGTTACGAACGGTGACGAGGCGCTGCTGCTGAGCCTGCATTTCGACTTGCGCGCGGAGCAAGTCAATGGCGGGGACGACTCCGGCGTTCTTTTGATCGAGCGCCTGCTGGTAGAGCGTCTGCGCGGTTTTGAGCTGGGCGTCGACGGCGTCGACACGCGCCTGATCGGCGAGACCTTGGACGTAAGAGAATCCGACGGCGACGACGACTAACTCGCGGGCGTTGCGATATCCATATTTGGCAGCATTCACGTTCTGGTTAGCGGAATGCCATTTGTTGATCGCCTGGAAATCGAGAATCGGCGTAGTGAGGTAAGCGCGCAGATCGACGATGTTGAATGGACCGACGATGGTGGGAAATCCGGGGATAGTCAGGCCGAAAGTGGCGAGGTTGATCTGCTCGACCTCATCCGCGGCACGCGCGTTGATGTTGGGGATAAGGTCGGCGAGAGCCTTGAGGCGGGCTCCCTGGACCGTCTGCTCGGAAGTCTGCGAAGTGTAAAGTCCGAGATTGTATTTGAGGCCGCGATTGATGGCGTCGAGCAGGGTAAGCGGAATAGTGCCGGGAACAACTTTCTCGTTCGAGATGCTGCCGGAATAGGGGTTCTGATTGGTGATATCGGAGAGCGTGGACTGGACGTTGAGTCCGGGGTTGGTGCCGGTAAAGATGCTGGAGGATTGGTCCTGTGCGTACGAAAGGATGTTGATGAAGGACAGGATTCCGAAAACCAGAATGATTCGACACGTATGTTGTAAAAAAAGATAAGTACGATCGCGCGACACTCGTCTTCCTCTTCTTAAATCAATTGTCAGCTGTCTACAGTCGCGAGTGCGTTCCAAGGACCGTGACACGAGCCGCCCAAATGCGAGGGGCAGCGGAAGCTGCCAGATAACAGTTTATAAGAATGCACGAACGTAAATATAGATGACCAAAGCTGGCGTGAGGAGCAGGTTTATCTCAGAATGCGAAATGGCTCGGAAATGCGGGCGGAGATTGTGGGCGTTCGTATCGGAGGTCCGCTGGGGAGTGTTGGGCTAAGGCGTGATTCTGGCTACGCAGAGCAATCACGGACCATGTTCAAGGCAGGGAATCCAGCGGACACAGTCTGATATAATCGGTGAGTCCGGCAAGCGTTGCGACCCGCAGCGTAGCGATGGGTAAGAAGTTTGCCGTTGACGATGTCGGGGAGTGGCTCAGCCTGGTAGAGCACCTGGTTCGGGACCAGGGGGTCGGAGGTTCAAATCCTCTCTCCCCGACCAATCTTGCATTTTTTTCACCCTCTGAAAGATGAGATCGGACGGCTTTCGGTAAGAAGGCCAAAGACTTACTCCATCCGTTGCGCAGTTCAAAAGTACCGATTTCAGCAATTGACCTCTCTCGGCGTGATCACGCGTAACGTATAGAAAATGCGCCTTGTTGGCGAGTTCAAAAATCTTTTTTACGGCTAATACGTGATCCTGCGAGATGGGGTACTCAGGCTCGATAGCGCGGTTTCGAGGCTGCGTTCCAGATCAGAATAATTCCGCTTGTTTGCGCGCCCAGAATTCTTCCGTGATTCTGCCGTCGAGCTTATCCTCGTGGAGCTGATCCATGCGCGTGCGCAGGGCGGCGAGGCGCAGCACCTGGCGAACGTTTCCTGAACTCGCCTCGAAAGAGGTCGCTTTCGACTGCTATCGCATCGTCCAGGAACACTCCAAGCGCCTCGGCGTCATCTGATCCCGCTCGCGAAGCGAAATGGTTCGACCGATTCCTTCCTGCCGGGCCGCGCCCGGGGCTATAATGAAACTGTCTCCTTTCGCACTGTTCCGCACTTGACCGCGATTCGCTGCGCAACCAGACAGGACCGCGGGCCCGACTTTCCTTCTGCTTACTACTGTCACCCCGCTCGCACGTTTGCAGATCGTTCAACCAACTTGGAGGCGCCTCACGTGAGTTCCCGACCCTCGTTTCAGAAGCGACAAAAAGAACAAGCCCGCAAGGAGAAGCAGCGTCTGAAAGCGGAGCGCAAAGAGCAGCGTAAACTGCAGCGGGATACGCCAGAGATAACAGATACGCAGGAAGTGGCGCATGCCATCCTTGCGGAAGAACAAGATCCCTAGAGGTAATCAGGGTTGGCGAATGTGTGATATCGCAGACCGAAGCACAATCCGAGCCATTCTGGTAACTCAGAAGGCTCATTAACGTTCCCGATTGGGCGACAGAAATTTGGAAGGAATTACCGTGAAGAATCTTTATGTGGGTAACCTATCGTTTTCGACGACAGAGAATGATCTACGCGAAATGTTTGCGCCTTACGGCAAGGTGGAGCGCGCTTCGCTCGTCAACGACCGCGACACCGGCCGTTCGCGCGGTTTTGGTTTTGTAGAGATGACGAATGATACTGAGGCCGCCGCCGCAATTTCCGCTCTCAACGGCAAGGACTCTGATGGACGTTCCCTGACCGTGAATGAAGCGCGTCCCAAAGCCGAGCGCACGGGCGGTGGTGTTCGTGGTGGACGCGGTGGCGGTGGCGGACGTGACGATTACCGCGGCCACGCCCGGCAGCCCCGGGAGCCCCGCTGGTAGTTGTGCCATGCGAATCTGAATTCCACGAGGATGCGCCAACGGCCTTAGTCCCCGAAGGCGGAGCCGTTCGCGCATCGTTTAAAACCTTGGTCCGACCGAAATATTGGAGCGTAATCCGTGCACGGAATTCCGACTCAAGAACGTTGCCCGATCTGCCTCGGCCGAGGCACTAACAGCAAGGGCTCATTGTGCCCGATGTGCAATGGAATGGGCGAAGTCGCCAAGCCCGGCATAGATGCGGGCCGACAGCGATCAGGAGCGCGATATCGTTCGTGAACGTCCGGCTCGCAGATGAAGCTGCTTTCTCTCTTTTCCCATTGCCTTATAGAACACAGTCTGGACTATCGAAACGGATTTCCTAGCAGGAGCGAGCGATGAGAAACATCTTCGTCGGCAACCTGGATATCACCACGACGGAAGACGAGCTCCGTAAGTTGTTCACCGCGTATGGAACTCCTGCCAGCGTTACTTTGGTCAGGGATCGTGATACGGACACTCCGCGCGGCTTCGCGTTTGTCGAAATGAACAACGACGCGGAGGCCGATGCGGCTATCAAGGCGATCAATGGGATGCCTGTTAGGAATCGAGCCTTGACCGTTAACGAGGCACGCCCTAAACAGATGGATGATCGAAGCGATGCTACAGAACGACGGAAGGAGACGCGGGTTCTGCTTGCCACGCGGAAACATCGCCGGCACCGATACTGATGCTCTTGCTCTGATTGACTTTCCTAGAGATAGGGATTAACGTAGGTAGGAGCGAGAAATTCCTCTCCTCTTTCAGATTCTCTGAACTAAGTCAGCCCTTCTGAAGTTTCCCCTCTTAGTGACCTTCTCAAAGGTCCATAGTTCAGGAAATCCGCATGCTTGTTCCCAACCAATCCAAGTGGAACCAAGTCAAAGCTGTCAACACGCAAGCTGGCGTACCGATCGCTCCCAAGTCCTTTCAGCCCATGCCAACGCACGAGCAGATCAGCCTTCTACGCTGACGGGAACTATGAGAGCCGGCGGGTGTACGGACGGACGCGACTGCAGACTGGTTTCACGTCGACCGCGAAATGTTGGCGAGTCGAACGTAGTTACCTAGGAGTTCACATTGACATGTCTCATATGTAAAGACCTGACGCGAGTTCTGAAGTCAGCAAACACCGATTACAGGGTAGCCCGCTCCTCACCCTTTTATTTCGTGAGCACGGAAGTGGCAGCAAGGATACAAGTGGACATGGAACGCGCAAAGGTCGCGCTTAGCGAGCATCAGTCCTGTTGTGAATCACAGCGGCACGTAGCGGTTCTGAATCAAGCGTGCGGTGAAAATGTAAGCCTCTTGGTCCTAGGAAAGTAGGAAGAATGAAATTCACCTCTGTGCCCTCCTGCCTCGCAGTCCTGTTGATCCTGTGTCCCTTCGCCAGCGCGCAAGGTGGCGTGCACAGTCGCAATCTGTTCAATTGCCTGCAGCTTTCGGAATCCTGTGACCGCGCTAAGCTGAACCCGCGCCAAGCCGCTGCTGTCGCGGCGGCCCAACACGAGCGAGACCTGCGGGACTGCAAAAACGGATGGTCGTGCGATGAGTCGAAGCTGTCGGCGTCCGAAAAACGGGATGTGGCGGAAGCAATGCGAAAGCGTAACGTCTCCGACTGCCTGGAGGGCAGCATTTCCTGCAACGAAACGAAATTGACTGCAACCGAGTTGGTCGCGAACGGCGATGCTGCAACGAAACGCAATCTTCTACGTTGCAAAGACGGATGGGATTGCGACACGACGAAACTCTCACCATCGGAAATAGGCGTCGTAAATGCCGCTGCTCATGAGCGACTGGTCGATGGATGCCGTACGGGCTGGGAATGTGACCTTTCCCAGCTTAGTAACGCTGAGATCAAAACGGTTGCTGCCGCTGCTTTGCAGCGCAACCTGGCTTCCTGCATGAGCGGATGGGGAGCAAGAGATCGTACCAGCTGCGATCACTCAAAGCTGACCGCAGTGGAAGCAGTTGCGGCCGCGCATGCGGAATACGACCTCAATCTGAGTGATTGCAAATACGGCTGGGATTCCTGCGACGAATCAAAATTGAAGCAGCGGGACTCCATCGAGGTCACTCGCTTCCGTCACCAGGCGAATTTTAGTGCTTGTCTGGAGAGTGATAAGAGCTGTGATCCAGCGAAGCTTACGCTTGTCGAAGCTAAGCGTGTTTCGGCCCGCCCGAAAACTTCCTCCCCAACCACCAAAGACGTCCACTAATCAGCCATTAGGGAGGCCTGCGCATTTGAAGACTATCTTTGTCGGCAATTTAAGTTCGAATGTAACCGTAGATATTTTGGAGACACTCTTCGAGGCGTACGGAGATATCCTCGGAATTGACCTCGCTGCCGGTCAGGATTTCGGATACGTCCGAATGGCCGATGACTCGGAAGCCTATCGTGCCGTTACAGCGCTGAACGGAAAATTGTGTGGCGGCCGAATGCTGAACATCACGGTTGCGCAAGCGTACTGCGCTCAAACTCGCTAGATAGCTCGGAGAGATTCGAGTGAGGAAATCAGCAGCGATGCTCATTTTTGTGACAACCTAGAACGAATTGCGTCTCCGAGATGAACGCCCTCGCCTCGGTGCACTCACATTGAACCGCGCGGAATTCCGCACGGAACTCCGATCTGGCAAGTTCACTCAAACGACGAGCGCACAATGAGAATCGCTTAGCGCTTAGCCAAGCCCGATCCTCAAGCAACCTGCGGGTAGAACAATTATTCGAAGAATTTCACCAGGCTGCTCCTCGACAAGAGGAGCCAGCCGTTCTTGCCGGTTTAGACGGCTCTTGACACCCCTATTGGATGCTTCGCAAATGGAATATGCAAGCCGGCATCCGCCCACTCCGCGAACACTCCATTGGGATCGCAGTGTGGCGATTTTCAAACGGCGTCCTGCGAGACGCAAAGCGGATGCATTCGCGGAGGCGTAACCCGATGCCGCTGGAATTTGGTTTAGCGCGGATCTGACAGAAATGCAGGAATTGCTGGATCCGTCGGCTTGTCCTACTCACCACAAACGGACTGTGGGTGGTAGCACGTTCGAGTAGGAGAGCCCGGAATTCTTCCAGGCTCCCGAATGTAGATTGTTAGGCAGTTTGAACGTTCTCAGCTTGCAGTCCCTTGGGACCTTTGGTCACCGTAAACTGCACGCGTTGTCCTTCCTGCAAGCTGCGAAAGCCGCCGGCCTGAATTGCCGAAAAATGCACGAACACATCTTCGCCGCTTTCGCGCGTGACGAATCCATAGCCCTTGGCGTCGTTGAACCACTTCACAGTTCCTTGTTCCATTTTGTTTACTCGAAATTTTGGATTTCTTGCTGAAGATCGGATGAGACTGAGAGTGGAAGGCTTGGAAAGAAACAGGCGGGCCAAACTCAAATCGCGTCAAACTTCGCGAGATAGGGCATCATAACACACACCAGAGAAGTTCTGGCTTCCGGCAAAAAGTGATGCCCATTTCTCATTCGCGCCGCAGTCATTGCGGCCGCGCCTATCGCAAATTGGTGTTTACTTGCCTTTGGCGACTGCCTCGCGCCAGCGCAGTCGACGAGCTATCTTGGCTTTGCGTACGCGGTTGAATCGGGAGCGATCTCCATTACGTTTCGACATATATTCTCGTTTCTTCTAAGCCAATAAGGCGTCGATTTTCTTCAGGTAGTCCTCTGCGCTTTGCGCGACGCGGACCAATTTGTCGTCTTGGAAAACCGGAGCAAGCCAAAGAGTTTTATCTTCTAGAAAAGCAACGCGTTGTTCGGGAATCGCCGAGAGGACCGCCTCAAGAAAATCGAGGACTCCCTGTTCGAACCGCCCGAATGACAGCAATACCAGATCGGGACGGCATTCTCTCCAAGACTGGTACGCGTCGGCGCCGGAATGTGACAAAACCACGCGATAGCCACGCTCTACCAGAACAGCAATATGCGGGCTGCCAATGGCCGATTCCTCTTCTAACAACAAGATCGACTTCGCCGGAGGTAGCCAGGCCGCCGGCATGGACGACGCATCAGTCGGCATCGAGATGTTCTTTCAGTGCGTTCCACGGATCTTTTGCAGGACGCACCGTGGTGGCTCCTCTGTGCGAGGAACGGGCCAACTGCATGCGTAAGGAAGCCTCCATGAAACCATTTCTCTGGGCCAGTGACTTGCAAGCGTCCTCCACGGAAACAAGCGCAGTTACTTCGGACACGGGCAGATCATCATTGACGATTGCGGGAGGTAGAAAAGCCAGGTATTTCGGCTTGCCGACGAAGAAGGCAAGTCTTTGACGAGGATCATCCGAGCGAACTCCCTCGCTGAAGCTCACGACCTCAGGACACTCGCTGGTTTCAAGTAACACTAGGCGAAAGGTTTGGACTTGCCAAAAATCATGAAGTTCTTTGAGGTTTTTGGCGCAAAGCACATCCAGCCCTCGCATGCGAAGGTTTGCGGCACGAATTTCGCGACGGCGATGGTCCAAATCGAATAACAGAACTTTGCGGTTAAGACTCACATTCGCAAGATCACTCACGGCGACTCCTTTCAACGGCAAGCGGTTCTCGGCGGCGATGGATAGTGACCGTTAGAGACGTTCTCGTTTCGGGCGAGCTTCATTGACGGTGAGTGTATTGCCATCTATGCTTTTGCCCGCCATGCCGGTAATTGCCGTCTGGGCTTCGGAATCGCTGGTCATTTCGACGAAGCCAAAGCCACGCCCGGAAATGATGTTGACCTTGGAAACTGTGCCAAACATCGCGAAGGCGGTGCGCAGGGTGTCATCCGTGGTGCGGGGACTCAGGTTCCCGATGTAGATGCTTTTCATGTTGTACTTGGCTTTCTTCCCGGCCGCCTCGGAATGGACTCCGGCGAAGCGAAACCCGGGTATCGCGGTTAAGGTGAATGGTTGCGTGCTTAAAGAAGATAGAGGCCAAGCCTCTTAATCGCGAAGGCGCAAGGAGGGAAGATGCAATGGGTCTTCGTATTAAGCGCTATTCACACTATACGCTTAACCAAAGCGCTTAGCGAATCTCAAGTAATTCGCCTTTTCCGATTAGAACGTAGAGGTGCAACGGTGAAGCCAACATTCTCAGGATCCGCGGCGCAAAGCAGCCAAATGAGATAAGCTAAAAGGTAATAGAGATGGTTCTGGTTGGAAAGGACAATGAATGGCAGAAGTTCGCGTGCAAGAGGGCGAGTCACTGGAGAATGCCCTCCGTCGATTTAAACGCAAAGTGCAGACGGAAGACATCATCAAAGAAGTCAAGCGTCACTCCTACTACCTCAAGCCGGGCGAGAAGCTCCGCGTCAAGCAAGCGTTGGCGCGCAAACGTGCTCGCAAGAAAATTCGCAGAGAACAGGACCAGAGGTAATCCAGACCGCTGCCATGGGGCAGCGGTCTTTGGTTTCGGAATAACTCAGTCCCATGCGCGAGGTGTCCGCCGCGCGATCACTTTGAAGCGACAAGCTTCACGCGTTTTTGCTTTGGCAGCTTGAAGTCGGCTGAGGGAGGCGCTCCCGCAGAATGGATCGACTCCTTGAGCATCAAGCGCTCTCCTGACGAGACGAAATGAACCATGATCCTGTCGCCCCGGTCTTCCAGGATCTGCCCGTCACCAAATGTTGAATGTCGAACCCAACCATCGATTTTAAAATTCATAGCTTAATCATACCTTGCTGCGGGAGATACTGCTTGCCAGTTTTGAGCGGAAAACATTATTCAGTAGAGCCACGCACGTGCAGTGGTGGTGACAAGCTATCGTAGTGTCGCTGGCATTGGATGAGATGAGTATCGCCAGTCCCAGGGTAGGTCCAACAGAGGGACCGAACATGGGCCACCCGTCGTTGGCGGATGCATTACTGATGCATTGCAAACGGCCGAACCAACTATATCTATAATACAGGAAACTAGAGCAATGACCGCATCGGGGAGGGCAGTCTTTTCGACTGTGGGGCGTGCTAGCGCGGCTATTTCAGCATACGACGCAACAATCTATTTGAGCGCAGCTATTGCATGTCAACAGACGGGTAACTAAACGCCAAATGAATCTCCGACAAGCAATCCAAAGGGGTATTCGCAGAGTTCTTCTGTTTGGAGATGTCTCGCCAACTGATGTTTCGATCGAAATGGAGGTAACACTCTCTCTGATCGCTTGTGTCTCATTCTTCTTCGGGCAGTTACCTCTGATTGTAGTTGCTGTTCGTGAGCCAATTACAGGACGAGCGGTGCTGCTTGGCCTGTGAGGAATCGCATTGACTTGTTTGATTGCCCTGATATCCGATCATTGGCTACGGGTTGTGTCGAATGTGATGGCGGTGTTTGGGTTTCTCTATGCCATCGGGTTCTTAAAGTCCGGAATAGTGCTCGCAATCGTGATTTCCTCTGTGTTCCTGACAATCGCTTTCTTTTTGCGACGGATCGATAGAAGAAATCCGCTCTAGATAATTCTCTCTGACGGTAACGAAAGTCAGATTAACATCCTAATTACTGATAACCTCCAGGGCTGGTTGCCCATGGTTCCCGGTCTCAGGTCGCTTCTTTAGAAGAGTTCTCCTAAGGAACACCTCTATGAAGTACAGGTTTGTCTGACCATGAGGTCGAAGCCGAGAGCGCTAGCCTGTTTGCGGAGTCTGGCCTCGAAACGCTGGTGATATTGCAAATCGTGTTTTGCGCAGATGCTCTCATCGTAAGCTTTCCCAGTCGTCAGCAGGTGGTAGATGATGCGAGCCAGCTTGTGAGCGACGGCAGTGATGGCCTTCGGAGTTCCGAGCTTGGCGCGCATCCGTCGATAGTATTGACCGAGCGAGGAGTGGCTGCGATGCAGGGATTGGGCGGCTATACGCAGCGCCATCGCAGCCCGGTTCTTCACCTGCCGAGTCTTGACGAAGAGCACCTTGCCACCACTGATGCGGTTGTCGGGACACAGTCCCAACCAGAACAACGGAATCCAGTGCACCCCGGTCGATTCCATGGCCACCGTTTTGATCTGGCAAGCCTTCAGCCAGTTGGCGGCGGCGTGCAGGTCTTCGGTGAACGTCGCGAAACGTCGCACCGGTTGCGCATCCCGCTCCGGGGGCACTGCAATGTAGACTTCGGTTGCTCCGACATCGATCCCGGCAGCATTTTGATTGAGGCAACGCAGCATCGGCTGAACGGTTCTCGGGCGCTTCAGTTTCCTCGAAAATAGCATCTCCTTAGGTGCCATGTGAGACGGCCCGGAACCGTGCACGCAAGTAATCTCCTAAACGGGATCGACAAGCCTCTGAACCGGGCAGTCGTCACCACTGGCTTGAGCACGAAGTCCGGGGCCACGCTAAAATACGGGCTCCGAAAAGGACGCACCATTGAACCTTCGGCCGACTTGCCGTCACCCATGGGCAGAACAAAGGGTAAATCCGCCGTCCGGCCGGTGTGTTCCTTTCCTTCTTGATTCGAGCCCAGCGCCAATCTTTTCCTAGAATCATCCTCTAGGGCCGACCAATCCTAAATAGATATTTTGAAGTTTCGCGCCAGCGATAAGGGTAGCGAGCGCATTCCCGGTCCGATCCAAAAAGAGAGACCAAACCCAGGTCACCCCCCTAAGTAACACGGATAAGAAACAGCCGGGACAGATTGTTCTTGGTTGCTGGTTGCAGTTCGTTGAAAATCGAACGGGGGCCAAGAGGGGTAAATGCGGAGTCACTATGTGCTTATCGCGCTCTGGTTGTTCTCTGCCTTCGCGGCGGCGCAAGAAGCGCATTTCCAGGTGCCGATAAACAACGGCGATACCCAGTTCAATGTCGATTTAACGTCGGTATCAAGCATGGCTGGGGCGAGCATCACAATCCGAAATAACGCCACAACCGATGTTTCGATGCCATGGATCAGCGCGGTTGGAACGATGCCTCCGTTGAGTGCTCAAGCGATCGTGGCCTCGATCACCCCAAGTGTTGCGAACGACGAGCAGTTTGCCGTCGCGGCCTGGCAATACGTGTCCAACCGGACATTCGGCTACTGCAGTGCTGGATCGCGGGGTGACGGTTCGGGACTCAGCAAAAATCCCATGCGAATCTTTTACGGCTATGGTTTCGGATGCTGCGAGCAGCAAGCTGAGATTTTGGGATGGCTGTGGTCGACCGCAGGCTACCAGGCTCGGATTGCCGTAATGAGCTTCCATACCGTGCCGGAGATTTATTACGGAAACGCCTGGCATATGCTGGATCCGAACCACCACGTGATCTACCGCAATCAGGATGGTTCGATCGCCAGCGTGGCACAGGTACTGGCCGACCCTACAATTGTCGCGAACACAGCCGATGCGAATGGACTGGACCCCATCGGCTGGCAAGCTTCAAAGATGGCTTCGTTGTATGCCGCCAACGCGAGCACGCTCCAGTATCAGAACATCAAGATCGACACGCCTGCACCCGCCGAAATTGTTCTGCACCCGCGCGCCAGCGTTCAGTTGATCAACGACAATCCATCGCCCACCACCTTTTTTGTGCAATACGGGACCGATCCGCCGGTGGGTCCGCACCAGGTGGAAAGCGCGGTTTTGCGTTGGCCGGTGAGATATTCCGACGCCTACTGGAAACAGTTGGTGACGTCATTTACCGGCGTATCGGCGACGACAGCTTCGGATGGGCGAGCGGCCTTGGTGGTCAGCACGGGCGGCACTGGATCGGTGATTTACAAGATCTCGAGTCCGTTTCCTACGTCGCAACTAACCGTGCAAGGAGAGTTCTTTGCTCAATCGGCATCGTCGATGACGGCGGCGTTTTCGGCTAATGGATCTTCGTGGTCGACCGCAGTACCGTTTCAAAGCTTATCGAAAACCGGCATCTTCACCGGAACAGCGGACCTGAGCCAGTATGCCGCGGGAGCTTACTCTTACTTCATCCGGGTAACTTTCAGCAACAGCACCGCAGGAAACGTCGGACTGTATGGATTGCTGTTTCGATCGAACGTGCAAATGGCGACGAGCGCTTTTCCCGCACTTAGTCCTGACGCTATCAACAGCCTGGAATACCGCGACACGTCGCCAGCGCAGCAATTTCGAAACCTGACGATTGATGTATCCGTTCCAGCGGACGTAGACGCTGGAACCCTGGCCGCCAGGGTCGCCACAGGAGTTTCACCTGCCACTCCCGCAGACATTCGCCTGCGGGGCCTGACTGCTGAGTCCATGGTTGCGGAGAGCGCCAAGTATTCTGTGGCGAGAAATGACCTGTCACAGAATCTAGTCGACGGCGATTCCTCTACGCTGGCCTATCCTGGATCAGCCAATATCGACTACATCGTGCACCTGAACGGGGCTTACCACGTGTCACAGGTCTCAATATGGTGGGGATATTTTGGAAGCAGTCCCTACGTCTCAACCTGGACACTGCTCGGCCGATCCTCGGCGACACAGCCCTGGCAGGTGTTGCAAAACGGCGTTACTCCAAACACGGCCCTGAGCGACGTGCCAATTTCGGCGGATGTGACAGACCTGCGGATATCGGCTTCATCGAACAATTGGATCGGCCTGTACGAAATGGAGGTTTACGGTCACGAGTCATTCCTGCCCTTCTCTGATATTTCGCGAACAGTGACTTCGAACGTTGCGGAAAATCTCGTTTACAGCGGCGAGAAGGGGTATTCGGCGGCAAACTTAATCGATGGGAATGGAGCCACTCTCGCTTATCCCGGCTCCCATAACGTCGATTATCAGGTATCGTTGGGAGCAAACTCTCATGTCACCGGCGCGAATGTGATCTGGGGATATTTCGGGTCGCGGCCGGAATATGTATCAAGTTGGTCCATCCTGGGTCTGAACAGCTCAGGTACATGGGACACGCTGGCGGGTGGCGGTACTCCGGGTGCGACCTCCACAGCGGCGTCCTTTGACACTTATGCGAGCGCATTGCGCCTGGTTGCGAACTCGGTTCCAAACTGGATTGGCGCTTACGAACTCTCGATTGCTGTCGCCAAGCCGATTGAACCGATCAGTGTCGTCTCGAACGTGGCGGAACTGGCGGCCTATGCCCATCCAGCCAGCAATTTGATTGACGGCAACGAGGATACCCTGGCATATCCTGCTCGCGCATTCTTCGATTACCAGCTAGATTTTGGCTCGAATACGTACCTCGACCAGGTAACTCTTGTGTGGGGAAGATATGGAACGAATCCCATTTACATTTCTTCCTGGGCTCTTTACGGACAACGCGACGGAGATTCGGCATGGGTGCCGATAGCACGCGGCGATTGTCCCAACGCCGTCAGTACCCTTGTGGGAATCGGGCATACCTACCGTCAACTCCGAATATCAGGGAACAGCACAGCGAATTGGATTGGGCTATACGAAGTCGAGGCGTATGGAGTGAACTTCTCATCCACATCGATCATCAAGCAAACCAATTCCAAATAGCGGTAGATCGGAGTTGCTCGGCGAACAATGTTTGTCGCGCTGTGTGGAATGAACCAAGAACCCGAAAGCTCGTCGCCGAGTTTGGGCCCGCGCCAGCTTACGTCGCTTCCAAAGATGCACGTGAAGTCCTCCGAGGCCACAGGTCCAGAAGAGGGCTGCGCCTTGTCCACTCAGCATTTCGAGTACTGCTTTCGAGAGGGTGCCCGAAGCTGATACTGACAACTTTGTCAGTAGGCGTGGCTTGGTCCCGTCGTTAAGCTTCTTTGAAGGATGGCGAATTCTCGTAAGCCGGTTCGAACCACGAATCGGTTTGTTCAAAGACTCGCGGTGATCCTTTGCTCACTGCTGCTCGCGATGGGAGACAGCACGTCTCTTCTTGGCCAACCACAGGAAACCGCGCCCGCACCTAAAGAAGCGAGTACCTCCCAAGAAAACACGAAACTCTCCGCCGACCAACTGGATTCTCTTGTCGCTCCCGTCGCACTTTATCCGGATCCTCTCCTGAGCCAGACATTGGTAGCTTCCACCTATCCGTTGGAAATAATCCAACTTCAGCAGTGGCTACAGAAGAACAAAAACCTAAAAGACAAGGAATTGACGGAAGCGGTAAAGAAAGAGGACTGGGATCCCAGCATCCAGGCCATGGCGCCGCTTCCTGACGTCGTCAAACAGTTGGCGGAGAACATCAAGTGGACGACTGACCTGGGAAACGCATTTCTGGCTCAACAGAGTGACGTCATGGATGCTGTCCAGCGAATGCGTAATAAAGCAAAGGAGGCGGGATCTCTCAAGACCACGGAACAACAGAAAGTAGAGACCAAAAAGGTCGAAACAAAGGAAGCCACTACTAAAGAAGTTATCGTAATTCAGCAAGCCAATCCCGAAGTTATTTATGTTCCTACTTACAACCCTGTGGTGGTCTATGGTCCGGCTGTTTATCCGTACCCGCCGATTGTGTATCCCTCAGCAGGTTACTACGCTGCGGGAATGGCGATTTCGTTCGGCGTTGGGATGGCAATGGGAGCTGCATGGGGCGGAGGATGGGGTTGGGGTTGTGGCTGGGGACACAACGACATCGACGTAAACGTAAATAACAACTTCAATCGGGACTACAACAGGAACACCAACAGGAACGTGAATCGTCAGAACGCTTCGAACCGTCGCGGGGGGAACACCTGGCAGCACAATCCACAGCACCGCGGCGGTGCTCCGTATTCGAATCGAGCCACTGCCGGTAAATATGGAGGTACGGCTCGTGGTGACACCATGGCGGCGCGCCAGGCGAATGCGCGACAGACTCAAGCTCGACAGCAGACGGGCTCCGCCGGGCGCAGTTTCAGCGGCACCCAACAAGCAGCAAGTCGGGGGGACCGCGGTTCCGGCGCCAGCCTCAATTCGAGTCGAGCGGCTGGAACTGAACGAACCGGCACTCGAAGCGCTTCGGGGAGTGGCGGATCGAATCGCACCAGCGCGTTTGGGGGTGGCGGATTTAGTGGGGCCAGCGCACGGGCGAGCAGTCGAAGAGGCTCAGCAAGTTTTGGTGGAGGGCGCGGCGGCGGCCGGCGGAGATAGCATGGCGCACATCTCGAAGTGCACGAGCAGCAAGGGATACACCGTTTGGCTTCTGTTGGTTGCTGTCTGCTTCGGTGCTTTGCTCTTCAGCCAAACTCAGCCAACGTCTGGGACAGCGGCCCAAGTACAAAAGCAATTCAATTCGCCGAAGCAGGCTGCGGATGCGCTGGTCGAAGCGGCGAGAGACTATGACGTCCCTGCTCTATTGGCGATTTTCGGCCCGAACGGTAGGGACTTTATCTCGTCCGCGGACCCGGTTCAAGATAAGAACCGGGCGATAGACTTTGCTAAACAGGCCAGCGAAAAGATGTCGATTGCCATCGATCCGAAAAACTCTTCGCGTGCCATTCTATCGGTTGGTGAGGACAACTGGCCTTTCCCGGTTCCAATCGTCAATTCGAACGGAAGATGGCATTTCGACGACAAAGCTGGACACCAGGAGATATTGTTTCGCAGAATCGGGTCCAACGAGCTGGACGCAATCCAGATTTGCCGCAGGTTCGTGGATGCACAGATAGCGTATTCAATGGGGATACACGACAACTCCGGGGTCAACCAATACGCACAAAAACTTTTTAGCGGCCCGGGCAAACACGACGGTTTGTACTGGGAAAATGCCGACGGTACACCCGGCGGTCCTATCAGCAAAGCCGTGGCGAAGGCAATCGAAGAAGGTTATACGGCTCGCGCCGGCACCGGATATCACGGATATTACTTTAAAGTTCTGAAAGGACAGGGTCCTGACGCGCCGCTGGGACAACTCGACTATGTGATCGAGGGAGTTATGATCGGTGGATTTGCGTTAGTTGCGGTTCCGGTCGAGTATGGCGTCACTGGAATTAAGACCTTCATGGTTGATTACAACGGCATCGTCTATCAAAAAGACCTTGGGCCTGAATCTCTGAACGTCGTCAAGGAGATGGAGCGCTACAACCCGGATAAGACCTGGCAGAGAACGAACGACACATGGCCTAGCTCTGTCCCCGCTGGCGAACTCTGATTTCTTACTCGCGAACATAAATTCCAGGTCAAAATCCCAATCGTGGGCGCACCGGCGAGTCCCATAGCACCGGACTCACTTACCCAATCTTGCGCTGAACTCGAACTCTCGCCGCGGAAAAAGAGATGCGACGAAATCCCTCTAATGGCACATCTCGATAATCGACCGGACTTATGTCGCTTGCTGACATGGGTTGACGTAGAGCCAGACACTCGGGTGTGCAACTCGGGAAGTAGCACTGCTATCTCATTGCCACGGTAGCTCGTTATCGACTGCGAAAGTCGCGATACATAAGTTAGTCGAACGACTGCGAATCCGTCGGGATGCGGAACCTTTCCATGAGGAGCCTTCGACACTCAGTCATTTCCACCCTCTTTAGCTTTGTAGCGATCGCGGCTCTTGGGCAGAGCCCGCTAGAGAGTCAACCGCCGGCAGAAGCGCAAACGCAGACACCCTCCCAGGACGTTCAGCAGCTTCGCGACAAGGTCCAACAACTGGAGCAGCTCACACAGGATCTGAAAGCACGCCTGGCGCAACTGGAAAGATCTCGGGCAGGGTCACCGCATGTCGTGGAGACCGTGAGTGGTTCGACCCCCGCTCCGTCCGCGGAGGGGACTGCACCTGCGAGTCCTGCAAATGCTACACCGGTTGCAAATCCACAAGACGCCCCTCCGACTCCGCCTCCGCCTGAAGAAAGAGTGTCTAAACCGGAAGCCGATATCTATGGGTTCGCGATGCTGGACTTCGGCTATGACTTCAACCAGATCAATCCAAACTGGTTCGATGTCGAACGCCCGACGCAACTTCCGGCGTTCCCGAATGAATTCGGCCAGAATGGACGACTCTTCACAGGAGTTCGGCAGACGCGATTTGGGGTGAAGAGCCTGTTCCCGACGCGGTTAGGTCAGCTAAAGACCGTGTTTGAATTCGAGCTTTTCGGAGTGGGTATCGATGCCGGGCAAACGACGTTCCGCCTTCGTCACGCGTACGGAGAACTTGGACAATTTCTTGCCGGCCAGACCTGGAGTCCATTTATGGATCCAGATGTCTTTCCCAACTCCATCGAGTATTGGGGACCGAACGGCATGGTGTTCTTCCGCAACGTTCAGTTCCGGTGGCAGCCGATCAATAAAGGCAACAAGCAAGTGATGATTGCTCTCGAGAGGCCTGGCGCATCGGCTGACTTGGGAACGGTGCAGGACCGCGACATCCTGCAAGGGGTGCAGTTCCGCTTCCCGGCGCCCGATGTCTCAGGTCACGTTCGATATGGGGGTGAGAGAACCTATCTTCAGGTTGCCGGAATCATGCGCTATATCGCGTGGGACGACAATGCCCCGACGGCAATCACCAACCTCAGCGGCCACACTTATGGCTGGGGCGTAAACGTTAGCTCGAATATCGGAGTAGGCCCTAAGGATACAGTTAAGTTGAGTGCTGTTTACGGTCATGGCGTCGAGAACTACATGAACGATGCTCCGGTGGACATTGGACCTAAGGCCAGAGTCGGTGACATTCATCGCCCGATCGACGGCGAACCACTACCTGTGTTCGGACTTGTAGCGTTCTACGATCACTACTGGGGCGAGAAGTTCAGTTCGACGGCCGGCATTTCGTTGGTGAACATCAATAACACGCCGTTACTGGCTCCCGATGCATTTCGGCGAGGTTACTACGGCATCGGAGATCTCCTCTATTACCCAGTGAAGAACGTCATGCTAGGCAGCGAATTCATCTGGGGTCGCAGGGACAACTTTACCGACGGCTTCAGCGCTGACGACTACCGACTGCAATTTTCCTTTAAATACAACTTCTCATTCAAGCTTGGGGGTGAAAAGTGACGGTCAGGAACGCTAGCTCAAAGGTATTGAGATCGGCGGTTTTCGCGTCAGCCTTGGTGTTATCGGCGCTCGTTAGCTATGCAACTCCAGCCGCGGGTCAGGCAGCCAGCCGTGCTTCTGCACAGCGCAGTCCGGTCGCGCCAACACGTGAACAGATTCAGGCGGTTGTTAACGAGGCCTATAACAAGTTTCGGAGCGACACGAATGGAAAGAATGCCGATTACATCCCCGAGCTTGCACACGTGGATTCTCGCCTTTTCGGCATCGCTGTAGTCAGTACCGACAACCAGGTGGTTACGGTCGGCGACGTCGATTATGCGTTTTCTATCCAGTCGATCGGAAAGGTCTTCACGCTGGCGTTAGCCATGGAAGAGTTGGGGCCCGACCGGGTATTCGAGCGTGTGGGAAGTGAGCCCACAGGGAGGCCGTTCAACTCAGTCGAGGCGGTTGTAGATATGAAGACCCATACGGGGAATCCTCTGGTGAATGCCGGCGCAATTGCCACGACTAGTTTGATTTCAGGAGCCGATGAAAACGCGAAGTGGAACAAGATTCTCGATTTCTTCAGCAAAGCTGCCGGGGAAAAGCTCTCGATCATAGATAAGGTGTACCAGTCCGAAGCAGCCACCAATGCCGGCAACAAAGCGCTAGCCGCGCTGCTGGTCAAGTATGAGCGCATCTATTCGGACCCGACGCAGGCAGTCGATATCTACACCAAATACTGTTCGATCGGCGTTACTGCAAAGCAACTAGCCATGATGGGAGCGATGCTGGCGAATAACGGCGTCAATCCCGCTACGGGCGTGCAGGTCGCCAAGCGAGAGAACATCCCAGAGATTCTGTCGGCCATGATGATGGCTGGACTGTACGACAGTTCCGGCGGATGGGCATGGCATGTTGGAATTCCGGCTAAGAGCGGTGTAGGTGGTGGCATCGTCGCTATCGTTCCCGGCAAAGGTGCGATCGTAGCCTTCGCACCGCGGCTCGACGAAGCCGGCAATAGCGTCAAAGCTCAGCTTGTCATCGACTACGTCGCCGACAAGCTAGGAATCAATCTGTTTTCGCCGCGGTCCGTGGGATTGAAGTAAACCGAGAATGCTCGAAGGGAGGTGAAACTTGACCCGGCGGGGGATCTCGCGTTCCGGTCTGATTGTAGTCGTATCGATCTGCTTCTCAGTTGCGCAAGCTCAGACTGGCAGCATTTCCGCAAGCGAAAGAGGGACCGATGCGCCTAGTAAGGCCGAACTCGTTAATGCGTTGGATAGATTAGTTGAGAAAAACGCTGAGATCGAGAAACAAAACGAAGAGCTCGAAAAAGAAAACCAGACACTGATTGAGGAGATAAAGTTACTTCGCCAAACGCTGGCACCGTCTTCCGCTGCCGCAACAGGCGCTTCAGAATCTGACCCACTGACCCAGATTGCGCCCACGGTTCAACCAGCAGCGGCACAACAGTCCGCGACACAATCCACAACGAACGCAGGCTCCGGCAAAAATCAGGGTAAGGCTGACGACAAAACTCTCTACCCTGAAGCATCACAAGGGAACGATGCCATTTTTGGAGAGTTCAATCCAGGTCGAGGATTTACTGTGGGGCAGGGAAAGTACGGGAAGCTTGACCTCAGCGGGTACATGGTGGCGCGCTATCTAAACCAGCTACCAGCCGACCAGTCTGCTTTCGACCACTTAGGACGCCCGATAAGCATCATGCCTCGGCAAGACTTCCAGTTCCACCGCGTCATGTTGTTCTCCCAGGGATGGCTGTTCAGTCCTAAGTTTCAATATTCCACATTTCTGTGGACAGTGCAGGACACGAATCAAGTGGCTGTAGGTGGCGCGCTCTACTATCGTTTCGGAAAGTACATGACTCTAGGTGCAGGCTGGAACGCCTATCCCGGCACCATGTCTTTGCAAGGTTCGCATCCTTACTGGGAGTCCTACGATCGCGTAATGGCCGATGAATTTTTTCGGCCCTATTTCTCGCAAGGCGTGTTTGCTCAGGGAAATCTGTTCCGAACGCTTCAGTACAGGTGGATGATCGGCAACAATAACAGCAACCTCGACGTACCCGCAGTTAAGCTTGACCGCGATCTCTCTGGCGGCTTTGCAATAACGTGGTTACCGACAACAAGCGAATTCGGCCCCAGAGGCGCTTTTGGAGATTATGAAAGCCACGAGACACTGGCGACTCGGTTCAACCTGGCTTACACATATAGTCCCGAGGACCGCCAAGCGCCGATTGGTAGCCCCTCAACCAACACAACTCTCCGCCTTGCCGATAGCCTCAACGTGTTCGATACGGGCGCCCTTGCAAGTGGAGTAACAGTGGATAGGGTCCACTATCAAATGGCCTCTGCCTGCGCGGGATTGAAGTACCACGGCTTTTGGCTGCAGGGAGAAGGCTACGGAAGAAAATTGGATAATTTTGTGGCCGACGGGAAATTGCCCGTCGGAGCCGTTCGAGATTTTGGGTTTTATGTGCAGGCGGCAGACATGATCATCCCGAAAAGGTTCGAACTCTACGGAGCGACGTCTTATGTCTTCAGTGACTATGGCAAACCGAAAGAATTCATCGTGGGCAGTAACTACTATCCATGGGATACGCGTAACATCCGGCTTAACATACAACTGATTAATGTTGATCACTCGCCCGTTAATAGCACGTTTGGATTCTACGTCGGCCAAGTCACCGGCCCGATTTTTTCCATCGGCATGACCGCATTCTATTGAGGAGAACGACATGCTTTCTCTCCGCCTGCGGTGCGCAATTCTGGTTCTGGGTGGCCTTCTTGGCATTGACTCAATTCTAAAAGCACAAACTGCCGGCTATGAAGTTAATGACGCCCACTTTCACTTAACGAATTACATCCAGCAAGGGACCGACATCCATAAGTTTCTCGAAATCATGGGAACAAAAGTAGGTCATGTTGCACTGTTTGGCATTCCCTTGCAGCAGCAGTGGTCTTACCGTAATAGTGGCGATAGGGCACCTACTTATTACCTCGACACCGACTCTCCGCTTTACTACTACTCCTTTACCGACGCGTGGATCGCGATGACCTATAAGTCTCTGACCAGAGAAGAACAGGCGAGGTTCGACCCCATGATTACGGGGTTCAATCCTGCTGACATGTACGCGGTGGACCACATCAAACGCGTTCTTCAGACCTTTCCCGGAGTGTTTACTGGGATTGGTGAGTTCAGCATCCATAAGGAATTTGTCTCCGCCAAGATCGCGGGCGAGGTCGCGAGCCTGACTGATCCGGCGCTCGATCGCATCCTCGACTTTTGCGCCCAGAGTGGCCTGCTCGTGATCATCCATAATGATATGGATACTCCATTTCCCAAACCTGACAGGCCGCCCGCATACCTCGACCAGATGAAGGATCTGATCAAGCGACATCCAAAAACTACGATTATTTGGGCGCACACTGGGGTGGGGCGCATCGTTCGGCCGGTGCAGCATCATGCAGCCACGCTCGAGGCTATGCTGAAGGATCCAGAATTCAGCAACCTCTATTTCGATATCTCATGGACGGAGGTAGCCAAGTACCTGGTTGCAACTCCGGAAGCAACGCGAATTGCGGCCGATTTGCTGAATCGTTATCCGGATCGTTTTCTCTTTGGCACGGATGAAGTTGCGCCCACCACAGAGGCACAGTATTTGAAAATTTATTCCATGTACGAGCCGCTGTGGAAGCTACTCACACCTGAAGCATCCGAGAAGATTCGCAAAGGGAATTACGAGCGCCTCTTTGGTGAAGCTCGCGGAAAAGTACGGGCGTGGGAACGAAGTCACATAAACTGACGCCGAACGGTTTCGCCAGAGATCAGACAACTGGGAACTCTTCCGTATTGAGAAACGGTATAACTTGCAAAAATAACTAGTAGTCACCGCGTTGTTGAGAACGCAAATGCAACAGAATGCCATTGTTACACCCAATAACTGACATTTGGCTACAGTTGTTTAGAATCCAATCCGCTTTCGCTTCGGTCAGATGATGGTCGTCGACAGTGGTTCGGAGAGCGATCACCCGGCTGCCAGCGGCCTTCCCGGCTTGAATTCCCGCAGGAGCATCTTCGATCACAATGCAAGTCTTAGGGTCCACACTTAATCCTGCAGCTGCTCTCAGATAAGGCTCTGGATGCGGCTTACCGTTCACAACGTCGGTGGAAGTGAGAAACAGTACAGGTCTGGGAAGACCGGCTGCGCGGATGCGTGCTTCCGCCAGCGGTCGAGTGCAAGATGTAACAATAGCCCATCGATCGGGTGGCAGATTCGAAAGGAGTTCCAAAGTTCCGGGCAAGGGTACCACGCCTTCGACGTCCTCGATTTCAGCTTGCTCGACGAGGCGATTTTCGGCCTCGTGGTCGGCGTGAGGCAGGTATTCTCGCAAGGTGGTAATGCTGGGCCTGCCGTGCGCATTATGAACTACTTCTTCGGGATTGAAACCGTGTTCGAGCGCCCATCTTGTCCAGACACGTGCAACTGCCGGCGTGGAGTCGACTAGAACTCCATCCATATCAAACAACAGAGCGCCACAAGTAACTTCAACCATCCGGTGATTTCCCTTTTCAGCCTTCGAGAGTTCTCCCTTTGATTTTAAGGCGAGTAGCCCGAACCTCCAACCATCCAGTAAGAGTTTGTCAATTGTGACAGTTGTTGCAAGATCGTCGGCAACATTCAATGGAGCTTGCTATGTGAGTCGGCTCATCATCCTGAGTAGCACCCTTTTGAAGGGTGCATGCCAGCCATGACTGCGATCGTGGCCTCGCTGGGCGGACGTTACCGTGAGTTCCTCCGGCTGGATTCAGGAGACGTGTTCCGGCGCAAGTTTGACGAGCCGCAGATAAGACCGGAGGAATGAATGACGTTATCGCGACGACTATCGCTCGTTTTGCTGATGGTGGCAGGCAATATATTTTCGCTGCAGTCAGCAGCACAGGAGCAAGCCGCGGCCGCAAGCGCCCAAATGTCGAGCTCGAAACCGGTTCCGCCGTCCGATGACAGCGGGTGGCACCTTTCGTTAAGTCCATATTTCTGGCTTGCCGGCACGCGCGGAACCGTGGGAGCTCTGGGCCGAGATGTCAGTGTCCACGCCAGCGCCGGAGATTTGCTATCGCACTTCAACTTCGGACTAATGGGAGGGGCACAGGCTCGCCATAACCGCCTGGTGCTCGACGGAGACATGATGTGGATCAGGCTTTCGGGCAGCGGCGCTATTCCGTCTCCGCTGCTGGGAGCCACTTCCGCCGATGTACGAGTTGGGGAGTTCGTCTGGACCTCAAAGTTCGGCTATCGGGTGATCAATCATAAAAACATCAAGGGTGATGCTAACGTCGGAGTTCGGTATTGGCACCTGGGACAGGCGTTGAGCTTTACTCCTTCCACTCTGGGAATCAATTTTAATGGTTCGCAGAGCTGGGCTGATATTTTGGTCGGCGGTCACGTTCAGTTGCCTGTCGGGGAACGAGTGGTGGTTGACCTGCTTGGCGACGTTGGTGGATGGAATGCGACGGCCAAGCTGGACTATCAGTTTGCTGCTGTGCTCGGCTACAAGCTCTCTCCCAAGTGGACCCTCCATGCCGGCTATCGCTACTTGTTTGTAGATTACAGAAATGGACCGGGAGGGCTCTATAACATGACCACAGCGGGAGCTTTGATAGGAGCAACTTGGACTATTAAATAGCACCTACACGCCTTGCTCCCACCCGACATATAGCACACTAGTCGCAGCGCTGAGTTGTATTGAAGACTACTTGATCGTATGACCATAGTCGGTCAAAGAATGTGCGCGCTATTTTAAGGTAATCGACGGAGGGGTTGATCGATTGCATGATGTCCTTAATAGTGCGCTGACTGTCAACGGCCGCGTAGATTTTCTTTTCCAACGAGCTAATCGGTAGAAGCAGGTCTGTGTATCGGTGTGCACAGTTAATAAGAACCGCTGCACATCCTGCGGGCACTCGATCCTGGATGCAAAGGGTGTCTGGCATCCGAACAGGGACATAGTTCAGCCATTTGTCACCGTCGAAGCTGACTGGTGTTTTTTGCGAATCGCGATCGTAGACAATACAACTGTGATTGACCATGGTTCCCCGAAACAATTCGATGGACGCATACTGCTCTTCAACTGGAAGATTGGCTATTTGCGACACCTGCGGAAGACGTGCTATCACACCGCAGTTAACACTGTACGGCGCTTGCCTGATCCATCGGCCGAATTGCAATCCCGCTGATTCGATCCAATCAAATAACTGCGATACGCTATAGGCCCGGTCTTGAGGATGCAGTAAGGCATCTGCAAGCTCCGCCTCATTCCTAAAATCAGGAGCTTGGGAGAGCAGGGACTGAAGAGGGTGGCCCTTCGGCATTAGCTGAAGAGCTGAGATAAAGTCCCGTATTTGCCGTTCGCCAGGGTGAATACCCACACGCCGACTGAATTCCTGCATCATATAGATGCCAGCACGGCCGTATGGTGCGTACACCATGAGGTGCATGGCACCGTCCGGCTTCAAAACACTGCGTAGAGCTCTAAGGCCTTCGTTTGGGTCTGGAAGATGATGTAGAACTCCGGTACAAACTATCTGATCGAAAGTCATATTCAAGCCACTCACCCGCTCGAGGGCGAGTTGGCGAACATGAAGATTTTCCAGGTTGTACGTTTTCTTGAGCTGTTCTGTGTAAGCCACACTGGTGCCACTACAATCGATGCCGACAACGTTTGCCCGCGGCCAGCGCAACGCATGCTTCGCCGCCTGAGATGTTCCGCAACCGGCGATCAGAATGGTGAAGTCTTCTCGATAAGTACGATCCGGCCACAATAAGTGAAACTCGGCCTGTCGCCTTTCTATATCCTGCCAACGATGTTTGTAGGCTTCCAGGTTGTCGATCGGCCGTGGATAGGGATATTGGTCGTAGAAGTCGCGGACCCTTTTTGACTGGTCCGCGTGCTCCGAGTGCGCAGTTTCTGCTTGACTCATCTTGATGGCTCAAACAGTGCAGTTCCCGGCAAGATGAGACTTTTGCCGGGAACTGCATTTATGTCCGTGTGGAGTGCCACTGTCCTGGATGGTTCAACTGGCCTTGCTACCGACAAATTCTGGCTTATGTTTTTCGGCCTGGGCTTCCTTTTCCTTCTCCCTTTGCATCGCTGGGCCAAGGGCGGCCATTACCGAATCAAGGTTGAATGATGCTGCCTTCTGGCGAGGCGGATACTTTACGAATTCCTCGATCTGGGCAGCCACGACCGCCTGGGCCTTGTAAAGATACGGTACGTGATCGATTGCCCAATCCCAGTAGACATTGGAGTTGAAATCCGCGCGTTCGAACGGATCGCGACGCAAATTGAAGAAGTGCGGTAGGCGTAGCTTCACAAATGGCTCGGCCCACACGTTTGTGGTAAGCGCACGTTGCACCTCAAACACTATCTTGTAGTCGCCAGTCCGAAGTGCCATGACGCCGCCGTCGTCGCTGACATAGAAGAAGTAGTCCCTGGGACTTTCCTTAGCTTCGCCGGTGATGTACTGCAGGACGTTAAATCCGTCAATGTGAACGCGGAAGGTTTTGTCACCAACCTTGTATCCCTTGAGAAGTTTGTCCGTGACATTCGGGTCTCCGGCTATCGCCAGCAGTGTCGGCAACATATCCTGGTGGTTCACGATGCCATTCAGTACTGTTCCCGCCTTGATCTTGCCGGGCCAGCGCATGAAACAGGGCACACGCCAGGCGCCTTCCCAGTTGGTGTCCTTCTGGCTTCGGAATGGAGTGTTAGCGCCATCGGGCCAGGTATCGTTCTCGGGCCCATTGTCGGTCGAATACATCACGAAGGTGTTATCGGCGATTCCCAACTCTTCGAGCTTGTCGAGAATTTGGCCGATCTGTTCATCGTGCACAACCATGCGGTCGCTGTACGGGTCCTGTCCACTCTTGCCGATGTTTTTGGGCGCTACGTGAGTTCTGAAATGCATGGCCGTCGAGTTGTACCAGAGGAAGAATGGTTTGTCGGCTTTTACCTGCTTCTCCATCCAGCCGATCGCGGCTGAGGTAATTTCTTCATCCACCGTCTCCATACGCTTTTTGGTTAACGGGCCGGTGTCCTTGACGACCTGCTTTCCGACCCGTCCCCAACGTGGCTCAACGGTTGGATCGTCTTTGTCAGTTGCCGTGCAATGGAGGACACCTCGGGGACCAAACTGTTCTTTGAACTTCGGGTCCTTGGGATAATCGGGAAGCTCTGGCTCTTCTTCGGCGTTCAGGTGATAGAGGTTGCCGAAAAACTCGTCGAAGCCGTGCACCGTCGGCAAATACTCATTGCGGTCACCAAGATGGTTCTTGCCAAACTGACCGGTGGCATAGCCGAGCGGCTTAAGCAGTTCGGCAATCGTCGGGTCTTCCGCCTGAAGCCCAATAGGGGCGCCTGGCATTCCGACCTTGGTCAACCCCGTGCGCAGTGGATTCTGTCCGCAAATGAAAGCGGCGCGTCCAGCGGTGCAACTCTGCTGACCGTAATAGTCAGTAAAGGCCACGCCTTCGTTCGCGACGCGATCGATATTCGGGGTCCGGTAACCCATCATACCGCGGCTGAAATAGCTGATGTTCCAAGTGCCAATGTCATCACCCCACAAGATCAGGATGTTGGGTTTCTTAGTAGCCATCGTTTTTCCTTCCTTGGACTGGATTCTGGTTTGAGACTAAACCGACTTAGTGTTATGGCTCGACTTGGCGACTGACATCCTTCATTTGGCATACCTTCGACCGAGCCCTTGACCGAGTTATCTACTGCTTGCACGATTCACGACTTCGCAACTGTGACTAGAACGGTCCATGACGCATTAGAACGCCGTAGAAAGCAAGAATACCTACAAGGACTACCGCAGCCGCCACCACAAATGAGATGGACCGGAGGCCAGTCTGCATGGGAGCGCCGATTCGCTTCAGGAAATCAAGATGCTGCCATGCGGCTGCCGTCAGCGACAATGTTCCCAGGGCCACGAGGGTCAGGCCCAGATTGCGCGGCGCCTGCGGATGAGAAATCTTCCTGACAGCCAAGTCCTCGGGAACATATTGGAAAAATTTATAGATAGTAAACCCGAAACCGATCATGGAAATTGCGGTTCGGATCCAGGCCATCAGCGTTCTTTCTGCCGCGATTACCGATCGTTGGAAAGCTAAGTCGGTTCGTTCTTCCGCGAGAACAGTCCCACGATCCTTCGACTCTGCTTCTGGAGAGACTATGTAAGGTTGCACTCAGATGTCCCAATCCAGACTGGCGCCCTGGGCCGACTATCCTCGGGTTACAGGGCCCGCAGCTGGAGCGGATATAGGCACAATCTGCGCCCAGTGTTCTTTTACGGCGATCACCCGGAACGTAAACGCAACAATGACGGAAACCAGGGTGACAGGGAAAAACGTTTGGCTATCTCTTTCATGCATTGCAAGTAACGTATACACGGAACTAGCGATGATCGCGGTAGTGACTACGTGCTCGCTGGGCTTAAGGATTTCCGGCGTAACGCCAGATACCACGTCGATGAAAACACCTCCTGCGGTTGTTGCTGCCAAACCGACAAGAAGTGCTGCGTAGAATCCGAGGCCCACGTTGATTGCTTTGTGAGCTCCTAAGATTGCAAACCACGGCAGCGTAAACGACTTGAAAAAAGCCAACAATCTGGTACGAAAACGTTCTTCTCTCGATTCGGCGTACCGGTAAATCACTAATCCCATAATGCCCATCAACATGCAAACAAAGAAGAACCTGGCGTCCTTCAATGGAGAAGGCACTTCGTTAAGAAGGACATCGCGGGTTATACCACCGCCGATGCCGCCGAAGAAGGCCATGATGAGAAGACCCACGACTGCATAGCCGCGATCATGGGACGGGTTTCTGGCTACAAGGACACCATTAAGGGCATTGATGCCAGCAGAGAAGAGATCAATGTCAGGGAAGTTGGGCAGATTCATCTCTAGCTTTCGCTTCTCTTTTACTTACTGCGAGGTGAGTTTAGGCAGCGTCATTGGCTCCTACAACTGTCAGTTCTGACAGAGCGGCAGTCTATGCCATTGGAACTTGCTCGACCATTCCGCTTAGGGCGCTGCAACTGCGGCTTTTGACAGTTTCTACGTTCACACTCCCACCTTATTTTGATAGTTAGTGTAACGATGCACAGTTTGCGGCTTTTTCCTAAGCGAAGAGGAGAGGCTGGTCACTGTGCACTCGACTCGCCTAGGCGAGACCGGCCATACTCTTTGTTCCGAGCAGGTGGGTTACACGGTTGAGCACAAAGGAGAAGCGAACAATGCCGCGTATCAGTCGGATTTGGCCTGTAATTCTGGTAATTCTGGTGGTTGGCGCAACGATCTCTGCACAAGAGGTCCGCAGTAACTACATGCCAGGAACGGACTTCTCGAAGTTCCACACTTACAAATGGATCACGATTCAGGGAGGCGAGCACCCCAACCAAATCGAGGATGCAGAGATCAAAGAAGCTGTTGATTCGCAGCTGGCAGCCAGAGGTCTTACAAAGACGGACTCCGACGATGCGGATCTTTATGTCGGTTATCAGGTCGCGATCAATCAGCAGCAGCAGTGGACCGCGTTCGGCATGGGAGGCGGATGGAGATTCGGGGGCATGGGAACAGCGACCAGCTCGACCATCGACACAGGGACGATCGTCATCGACATGTACGATCAAGCCGGAAAACAGCTGGTCTGGTCTGGCCGGGCCACAAAGACCCTGGATCCAAGCAAGAGCCAGGAAAAAAACCAAAAGGACCTGGACAAAGCAATGGAAAAGCTGCTGAAAGACTTTCCTCCGAAAGGGTAACGAATGCGCACAGAAAACTTACACGTTGACGCGCCGCAGAGTCTTCGGCTATGTGTTTCAATCGCGGTCATTTGGATGATCGTCGGCCTTATGGTCGACGTAGCTTCGGCTCAGAACCCGGAGTTGCAACAGCGTATTGAAGACGTGAAGAAAGCGGCAGCTCAGAACAAGCAGGAGCTTGCGCAATACACATGGGTAGAACAGGTAAACATCAACCTGAAAGGAGAGCAAAAAAAGCAGGAACACTTTCAGGTTCGTCTTGGCCCGGATGGCAAGCCGCAAAAGACTTCGCTAGATCCGGCGGACTCAGCGGAGAGCGGAGGCCATCATGGCAGGCTCCGAGAACATGTGGTTGAAAAGAAAAAAGAAGAATACAAAGAATATGCTGACCAAATCAGAGCACTGGTGCAGCAGTACGTTCCGCCCGATCAGAGTTTGCTTCAGCAAGCCGCGCAACTGGGTAACATCATGATGGGCCCGGAAGGGACACCCGGACAGGTGCGACTGGTCATCACCAACTACATTAAGCCGGGCGACAAAGTGACCCTTGTCATCGACAAGGAGCAAAAGAAGCTGTCAAGCGCAGCCATTGATTCTTACTTGAACGATCCAAAGGACGCGGTGAATGTGTCTGTCCAATTTGCGAGCATTCCCGATGGCCCAAACCACGTAGCGACCGAAACAATTAACGGCGTGAGTAAACAGCTGACAATCAACGTTCAAAACAGCAACTACCAAAGACTCCCTAGCGGCGACTAGTTACTTCTTTCTCCGTACGGGCGCTTATTTAGCGCCCGTAGTGACTCTACTCCGCTTGAGTTTAGCGTCGCCGGAAACCTCCGAAGCTGCCATGCTGGAATCCCTGGAAACGATCAGCATTCGCGTTTCCTCTTTGCCGATTTTGGAAATCGTTCTGCACGCTGGAAAAGTCGCTGCTTCTGGCCTGGAAACCTGCATTGGAAGCGATCGCATTCGGCTTTTGTTGCTGCATCGTTTGGGCACGGGCTTGAGCTGTTGAGGTATTAACCGTATTCCAGTTCCCCCCGCCGTTGTACTTCTGCCAGCTACCATTCGTATTGCGGTAGACGTTTCCGTCGTGTCCTGCATACATGTCGCCATTTGCCGTCTTCCCCGCGTATGAGTTGCCGTAAATACTAGAGGAGCCAGCCGCCCTCGCGCCAGTTGTACTTTGTACGGAACCTACACTGCCCGCGGCGTTCGAATAGTGCTGGCTGTATGCTGTTTGTCCATTTCTCGAGACTACTGAGCTTCCCCACTGGGAATAAGCATTCGAGCCCTGTCGCGTGGCGCCGTAAGCTCCAGTTCGTGGGTTATACGCTTGTCCGGCACTCGCAGATCCCCACGGAGTCGACGCCCTGGCACCTCGGGCATACGTTCCAGTATAAGGGTTGTACGCCTGCCCCACACTTCGACTGCCATAGGGCCCATAAGCTGTGGCGCCTCTACCGTAAGTCCCCGTATATGGATTGTAGCCGGCCCGAGTAGTTGCTCCACCATAGTAGCCACCGTATCCGTAGCGAGCTCCGTAGAAGCCTGTATAAGGATTGTAGTAGCCGCCAACTCCATAGGTAGCGGGCCATGGTCGATAATAGGGGTAGCCACCATAGGCTACTGGGCCGATATATGGGGGATAGTAATAACCCGTGCCGCCCGCAATGATCGCTCCCACGGCGAGACCAGTCACGAACGTTCCGAGATATCCAGCAGTGTAGCTGGCTTCAATATTGCCGTTCGATGCCGGCACTTGGGTTACGTAAGTCACGTTATAGACTGGTGAGCTGGGAGGAATGGTATAGATTTCCTTTGGGACAGATGTCGATACAGTCCAGGGTCCCTGGGCCGAGTTGGAATCAAACCAGACGCCATTGGCGCAGAGGTAGTAAGTAGCCCCTACTTGAATCACCTGATTGGTGGTATTGGTGGCATACATCATCGACGTACCCTGGATCGGAGAGAACTTAGGTTCGCCTTGATATGAGACTTTCACCTGCTCCGCCGCGGTCTGAGGATTTATTACCGCCGTGTGCGGGATCTCCGCCATCAGCACAGCATCTTGCGCCTGGGGGGTTCCCGGAACTGAAACAAGAACACGTGAAGCTGGACTGTTGGAGGGAATCCTGGTGAAATCCGCAGGAAGGCTTGTACTGGCGAACGTCCAAGGCCCCTGTAAACTGGCTGAGCTGAACCACCTCCCCGCTGTCAGGTAATAGTAAGCATTGGTTTGCGAGTAGACGAAGACATCGCTATCCGTATTGCTGGCATAGACCAGCGAGGTATCGGGGATCTTCGTATAGACCGGTTGATCTTGGAAAATGATTACTTCCGCCGGCTTGGTGCTGAAGAACACTGCGGGCGCTTCTCCGCTCGATGGTGGCGGTGGTATAGAACTCTTAAGCTCTTCAAAATGCGGGTCCTTGGGGATTTTCTGCATCTCCTTAGGCAGGGTCAAGACAGGAGTCCAAGGACCCTGCAGAGCAGGAGCAGAGAGCCACTGATTATTGATTCCCACGTAGTAATTGGTGTCGTAATAAAACAGCGGCCAGTTTGCGTTCGCAATAGCTTGAATGCTGGTGTCTTTTACTTTGGCTTTGACCGGATCGCCTTCAACCAGAAGCAACACGGCCGGTCGTTCACTTACAAAGATCTGAGGCGGATCGTTCTTCACCTCGACGGTTTTCGGTGGTGGCAACTTTGACTTATCCACTGCTGCCACCAATCGATCCAGGGAAATTGTAGTCGTCAATGTCGGGGGGAAGAATGTTCTCACAAGCTGATCCATGTGGCTGGCTTGAGTAGGGTCGAGATCTGGGAAATAGGTTTTAGTAACCCGCAAATCGTGAAGGAAGACCGTATGATTCTCAGGATCAACTTGCGTTTGCATGTTTAGACTGACGACTCCGATCACCTGCTTACCCCCTTCAGGCGTCAGTGAGACTGCCGAACGAGCCTGAAGTTCTTTTTGATCGTTCCATTCATCAATCTGAGGCTGATAGTAGATGAGTTTCGCGCCGTCCTTTGTCATCGAACGCGGCCAACCTGGGTCGGTAGCGAAACATACCATCGCCATGAATACAAGGAAGACACCGATAGAGGCCGTGAATTTCACAGGAAGTTCCTCCTAAGGCGGGGTGAGAGATCACAGGGTAATCCCGGTACTTTGATTAACACGTAGAGCACTTCAAACCACGGATGCTACCGCCTGCGCAGTAGGCTTGACACTGTCAGATTTAGCAGTCGCGTAACCATCACTTTCGATCAAGGAGGCATGCTTCTGGAATATGACGGACTGTAACGTTTAACAGTACACGTGCGTGCCCCGGCGACATTAAAATCAGGTACGGTAGCTCAGTTAATGAATCCGCAGTTGGCCTTTGCTTCTTGTATGCCTCGGTGAAAGGAGAGAACGTGTTAGCGAATCGAATCTCTGGATCACTTCTCGCCGGCGTCCGAGACTTACAAGCCTCCTGGGGCTGGCTTCTGGCCCTCGGCATAGCCATGATCCTGCTGGGGATAGCCTGCGTCGTCGCTGACGTTACTGCAACTTTTGCAACCGTCGTGGTGTTCGGCTGGTTCCTTCTATTCAGCGGCATCGTGGCGCTGGTTCACGCTTTTCGGGTTGCCACATGGGGTGGCTTCCTTCTCTATCTGTTGAGTGCGCTGCTGCGAGGATTCACGGGCTATTGGATGATCAGGTATCCGACTGCTGGAGCTGTAGGCCTAACTCTAGTGATTGCTTCATTCTTCGTCGTGGGAGGCGCGTTCCGCGCGGTTGGTTCCGGAATGATGCGATACCCGCGCTGGGGGTGGTCACTGTTCTCGGGAATCGTATCAGTCGTGCTGGGAGTGATGCTGCTCAGGCAGATGCCGGTATCGAGTTTGTGGTTCATCGGATTCGCCGTAGGGATCGACATGATCCTCGAGGGAGCATCGCTGGTGAGCTTTGCAACTGCATTGCGTCGGGTGCCGGAATCAATTCCCTATGAAAGGGCGGCGTGAAGGCCTTTAGTTTCGCCTTGGCTGGTTTCAAACAAGCGCTTAGCGAGTGAGCGGATCGAGTTCCGAGAATTTGCCATTTTCCTGGGTCAGTTGCTTAAGTAGGCGCGCCGGTTCCCACAACTCTCCACGTTGATCTCGAAATTCGAGAATGCGATTATAGGCGCGGTTCAATCCGACGGTATCGGCATACCACATCGGACCGCCTCGATGCGCGGGGAAGCCGTATCCATTTATATAAACGATATCGATATCGACAGCTCGGATGGCAATTCCTTCTTCCAGGATGCGTGCACCTTCATTGACCAACGCGAGGATGCAGCGGTCGACAATCTCTTCGCGTGAAATCCGCCGCTGAGGGATTGAACGCTCAAGCGCGAGATCGCGAATCAATTTCTGTACGTCAGGATCGATTGAGGCGTGGCGATTTTCGTCGTAACGATACCATCCCGCTCCTGTTTTTTGGCCGTAACGCCCTAGCTCGCAAAGGGAATCTTCTGCGAACGGCTGACGGATTTCTGGCTTCTGTAAATGACGATATTCGTTTCGAATGCGCCAGCCAACGTCGAGCCCAGCAAGATCGGCAGTGGCAAGCGGACCCATCGCCATCCCGAAGTCATAGAGAGCCCGGTCTACATCCTCAATTCGCGCGCCCTCTTCCACCAAGAATTGTGCCTCGCGACGATAAGGATGGAACATGCGATTACCAACGAAGCCGCGACAATTCCCTACCAGGACACCGACCTTGCCAAGCTTCTTCGAAAGATGCATGCAGGTGGCGATAACTTCTTTGCCGGTCGCCTTTCCTCGCACGATCTCCAGCAGTCGCATGACATTCGCGGGGCTGAAGAAGTGTGTGCCGATTACTGACTCCGGCCGCGAGGTAGCTGAGGCAATTTCGTCGATACTTAGCGTTGAGGTATTGCTCGCAAGAATTGCACTGCTTTTGCAGACGCGATCGAGATCGGCAAAAACTTGCTTCTTGATCGCCATGCCTTCGAAGACAGCTTCAATCACCAGCTCAACATCACTGAAGGCATCGTAGGTCAAGGTCGGTTCGATAAGTTCAAGACAGCGATCGACGAATTCGCGCGTGAACTTCCCCCGCTGAACCGATGCAGCGTAGTTCTTCCGGATGGTCGCCATTCCGCGATCGAGCGCAGCCTGATCGGTTTCCTTCACCAACACGGGTAAACCGGCATTGGCTACTACCATGGCGATGCCGGCTCCCATGGAGCCGGCACCGACGACTGCGACCTTATTTATAGGGAGTGTGGGAGTCTCCTTTGGTATATCGGGGATTTTTGCGACTTCTCGCTCGCCGAAGAAGACATGAATCAGAGCCTTGGATTGCTCCGAGTAGAGGCATTCCATGAAACGTTCTTTCTCGAACTGAATGCCCTGATCGAACGTCAATCGAGTTGCGGCTTCGACTGCGTCAATGGCGGCGAGCGGCGCACGCAATCCGCGTTGCTTCTTTTTTGCTGTCTCGCGCGCCGAGGAGAAAATGCCGGCATTCTCTTCGGAAGGGCCGAGTTTGTGGCTTCGATCACGCGTGCGGATGATGGGCTTCGACGCCGCCTCACGGGCGAAACTAATGGCTTCAGGAATTGGATCGGATTTGATAACGCGGTCGACAATTTCGTGCTCCAACGCTTTCTGAGCGCTGATGGGATTGCCAAAAGCGCACATCTCCACTGCCAGGCCAATGCCAACCAGGCGGGGCAAGCGTTGCGTTCCTCCCGCGCCAGGAATCAATCCGAGTTTCACCTCCGGCTGGCCGAACTGGGCATCGGGCGTCGCGAGGCGGTAATGGGCAGCCATGGCAAGTTCGAGTCCCCCGCCAAATGCCTGGCCGCGAATCGCTATAACGATAGGTTTATGGCAGTTCTCGATTTTGATGAGCAGCAGATTGAGTCCATCACCGGCCGGTTTCACGCCCGAAGTGATCTTGCTAAATTCCTTGATATCGACTCCAGCGACGAAGGTTGGGCCAGCACCCGTCAGAACCGCAGCACGAACTTCGAAATCGGCCTCCACTCTCCCAATTGCGGAAACCAGGCCTTCGATAACAGCCGGGCTAAGAGCGTTGACCGGTGGATTGTCGATCGTGACAACGGCGACGTCATGATGTTTTGCGAACTGAACCAGGTCATTCATGAACATTTCTCCAGGGAATAACCGCCCCCACAACAACACCGTGCTCTCCAAAAGCTCTCTTCGTTTCCGGACCGTGCTGCACCACTCCATGTGCAGTCGTCCGTTTCGCATCCACTACTCAAATGCCCGAAGCCTCTGCTCTGAGGCAACGGGTGACAGCTTACATTCAACAAATTTTTTGGGCCTGTCCACGGATCGCTGAATCCGGACGGCCCGGCACATACTCGAACGTATTGACGTGACCTTCAAGTTATTCCATTTCCCAGCATATAGAAGGAGACTTCCATGGCAAATAAAACCCAGCTTTCAGAACGCCGAAAGGCGATCACGGCTTCAACCAGCGATCTCGATCCCGAAGCAGTACGAGACCTTTCAGCGGAACTGAATGTTCTGCTCGCCGATGTATTTTCTCTTTACATCAAAACTAAGAACTTTCACTGGCATATCAGCGGGCCGCATTTCCGCGATTACCATCTTCTGCTCGACGAGCAAGGCGAACAGATTTTTGCTATGACCGACGATATCGCAGAGCGCGTACGCAAGATTGGCGGATCAACGATCAAGTCAATTGGGCAAATCGCCCGGTTGCAAAAATTAGCGGACAACGACGCGGATTATGTAGAGGCCGACGACATGCTCGCCGAGTTGCGCGAAGACAACAAAGCCCTGCTGTTGAGAATGCGGGAAGTCCACGACCTATGCGAGGACACGGGCGACGTTGCCACGGCGAGCCTGTTGGAGAACTGGATCGACGAAACACAAAGGCGGGCGTGGTTCCTGTTCGAGACTGGCCGCAGGAGTTGAGTGTCGGATATTAGTTTCTCTGAAGCCGGAGGTGCCACGAAGGTCTCCGGCTTCTTCAAATCTTCAGGCAGTTTTTTTTAGCCTTACATCGAAATCGAGCAGCGACCGGATACGGCGCCCCAGTTCCGGGAACTCAAACGGCTTCGTCAAGACCTCGGCAGGTTCATCGGCGGCGAGATCTTCGGTACATCCGGACATGAACAGGGCTTTCACGGCTGGTCGATGTTGACGAATCTTATCGACCACTGCATCGCCACGCATAATCGGCATAAGCAAGTCGGTCAGGACGAGATCGATCGGACCGCGATAATCGCGAGATACACGAACCGCTTCCGATCCGTCAGCAGCTTCCAGTACTTGATATCCCAACCCCTCCAAATAGGCGCGAGTCATGGCGCGTATGCCGACTTCGTCTTCGGCAAGCAGTATTGTTTCGTGTCCTCGCGCAGGCGAGGCCGGCATGGATATAGGCGGGCTGATCTCTCCCACCACCCGTGTCTCTGGAAGGCACACCTGGAACTGCGTACCATGATCTGGTTCGCTGTCGACTTCAATGTGTCCGCCGGCGCGTTGCACGATGCCGTACACCGTGGAGAGTCCCAGGCCCGTTCCCTTTCCTACCTCTTTCGTGGTGAAGAACGGTTCAAAGATGCGTTCGCGAATTCCCGGGGCAAGCCCGCTTCCTGTGTCTTTCACGGTGAGAACCGCGAAGGTCCGTGAATCCTTTTTTTGTTCACCGGTCGCGACCGACAAAACACCGCCATTAGGCATCGCATCGTGCGCGTTAATGGCGAGATTCATAAGGACGACTTCCAGTTGCAGCATGTCGGCAAGAATGGGCACAGGCGCGTCGGAGAGATTAATTTCGAGTCGGGTGTTGTCCGAGACCAGAGAGCGCAACATCGCCTGCATGTTCGACACGACGATGTTGAAATTGGTGACAGCCGGTTCGTCTCGCTGCTTGCGGCTGAATGCGAGCATCTGGCGGGTCAGAGCCGCTGCCCGCCTGCTTGTGGCTAATGCCTGCTCGCAGGCGTCGTGCTGGTCGTGAGAAAGCCCGCTGGCTGAGAGTCGACCCAAATAGCCGGAGATCAACATCAGCAGATTGTTGAAGTCGTGCGCGACCCCGCCCGCCAATCTTCCAAGAGCTTCGAGTTTTTGCGACTGCCGCAGTTCGTCTTCCAGCTTTCTGGATTCGGTAACGTCGCGAAAGCTCCACACGCGACCGACGATTCGATCCTCGAGGAGCTGCGGCTGCGAGTAGCGTTCATAAATGCGTCCGTCCTTGAATTTCAGAACATCGGAGCTGGTTGCGCCCGGCTCAGAATACAGAGCTTGAACTCCGGCGATGAACTCGTCGGGAGCCTTAAGCTGATCCACCACGATCGACAACAGGTCAGTATCCCTTCTGCCGCCTACCGAAACGCATCCCAGGTTCCACATCTCTGTAAAGCGACGGTTGCATCCGGTGACTTTGCCGTCAGTACCGACAACCAGAATTCCGTCGGCGGTGGAATCGAGAGTTGCATTGAGTAACGAAATGGTCTGTTCAAGCTGTCTTTCCGTTTCGCGGCGAGACTGATTTTCCAGTCGCAAGGCCGCGTTCGTCTTTGCCAGTTCCGTGGTTCTCTCCTCAACGCGCTTTTCAATGTCGGCGTTCGCCGATCTCACCACGCGTTCGATCTCGCGACGATAACGCAGATCACGCGCAGTAAAGATGACGCCTTTTATATCGGGATCGGATAGTTGATTGTTTGCGATGATCTCGAAAGGAACCCACGCGCCATTGGCATCGCGAATTCTAAGGACAGAAGGCACTCCTTCGCCGGGCTTCAGAATCGTTTCTGCGTACTCCAGCATCGCGCGGCGCGCATCTTCGGGATGAATGAATTCGAAGATATTGCGATTGACGACGTCTTCCGTGCGCAGACCCAGGACTTTTTCTAATTGTGAATTGGAAAAACGGATGATGCCTTCAGCATCGATGACGACAACAATCTCTGAAATGTTTTGGATTAGCAGCCGTAACATCTGGAGAGAGCCTGCCTGCACCCAAGAATCGCTTTGCAATTATATCTCGATAAAACGAGAGGAATTCCGCGAGACACCGAGACGATTTGCAGAGTTCATTGGTTGCCTGTGAACATCTTCACCAAAGTCACGAACGTGCGAAATTCATGACAGAGTCTTGCGCGCCTTGGCATATCCTGGCTTGAGCACTGAATAGATGAATTGGATGCGCTGATCATACGGCAGAAACGCGCTTTTCATCGCGTTGATGGTGAGCTTCTCCAGGTCGTCAAGGGTAAGGCCGAAGGTCTCGACCGCCACTTCGAACTCTCGCGTTAGCGTGGTGTTGCTCATCAGGCGATTGTCGGTGTTGAGCATTACGCGAAACTTCTGCTCGTAGAAAGTTCTAAACGGATGAGCGGCCACGCTCGGGGTCGCACCGGTATGAACGTTGCTGAGTAGACAAATTTCCAATGGGATTCTTTTGTCTAGAACATATTGCGCCAAGTCGCCAAGCTTCACCACCTTGCCATCCACGATGGTGATGTCGTCGATGAGGCGAGTCGCATGGCCGATGCGGTGCGCACCACAGTATTGAATCGCCTGCCAGATCGACTCTTTGCCGTATCCTTCCCCGGCATGGATGGTGATGTTGAAGTTTTCACGTTGAATAAAGTGGAATGCGTCCACGTGCTTCTTCGGCGGATAACCGCCTTCCTCACCCGCAAGATCGAATCCGACGACACCGCGTTGTCGAAAATCGACAGCGAGTTCCGCCATTTCGAGCGAGACATTCATGTTGCGCATAGCGCAGATGATAAGACCGGAATGAACGCCGAAGTCTTTGCGCCCTCTTTCCAATCCTTTCAGGACTGCCGCAACAACCTGCTGGTGAGTTAATCCCTTCTTCGTATGAAATATCGGCGCGAACCGCGTTTCGAAGTAAACGATCCCATCGCGGCTGAGGTCTTCTGCCTGTTCATAGGCAACACGCTCAAGCGCCTCTTCCGTTTGCAGCACGGCAATGGTGTGCGCGAATCCACGCAGATATTCCGGAAGGCTGCCCTTGTTTGCACCCTGATAGAACCAGGCAGCGAGTTCTTCTGGATTTTGGCTCGGTATTTCCGCGTAGCCGGTTTCGCGTGCTAGATCAATGATGGTCTGTGGACGAAGGACGCCGTCCAAATGCTCGTGCAACAGCACCTTGGGGAGCGACTTGAGCAAAGCTCCATCGAGTTTCATTGTCTGATGATGATAACGCCTAACTCAGAAAGTGAAACTCAACGACATCTGAATTTGCCTCGGGCTGCCGATCGTCTTGTTCGTGATCCCCAGGCCGCTCGCCGTTGGAGAAGCATAGAGCGGTTGGCCATAGAGCGGGAAATCATTGAACTCGAGGTTTTGGCTAACGTCGTTGATCGGAATATCGAAGCTTGCCGTGTTGGTGACGTTGTAAATGTCGAGCGTGTACTTCAACGAAGTGTGCTCGGTGATCGGAGTTATCTTATGCAACGAAATATCCGCGCGCTTCTGCCAGGATTGGCGGAAGATGTTGCGCTGACCGGAAGCAATGAAGTTGGTCTCGTAAGTGTCGCCTGCTGGCACCGCACCGTTCAGATCGCCGGGATTGAGTAACGGCAGCGTGAAACAGCTAGCTTGTAGCGCCGGAGTACTAAACGCACCCGACGCGCCTGTCACAGCGTCCGACGGTGAGCACGTACCCAGTGGAACGATCGGGTTGGTGATACCGTCGGCAGTGCCGTAAAACATGCTGCCCACCGCGCCCGAGTAGTCAATTACGCTATAAGGCTGCCCGCTCTGAAGGACCGTCAATCCAGAGATTCCCCAGCCATCCGCCAACTTGCCTTTCAGCGAAGACTCCGAGAAGAACTTTGGAAGCTGATAGTAGTAGGTAAAGTTGATCACGTGCGTGCGGTCGAAGTCAGAAAGGCCATAGGATGAACGGAGATTCGTCGGATTGTTGCCGTTGAAGAAGAGGCCCATCGCACTCTGCTCATCGGTCGAATGTGAATACGTGTACGAGAACCCAAACTGCAAACCGTGGCTCATGCGCTTCTCCACGTGCACCTGGAGAGCGTTATAAGCGGAGATTCCGGCTGCAGTATACGACTCCGATTCTGACGAATATCCCAGGTAAGGAACGCGAAGATCGATATTGCCGCCTTCATAGGTCGCGAGCATAGTGCTGCCGTCGGGAAGGCCCATGAGCCCGCAACCGCTGGACCCACCCGGTCCGCAATCAGGCGTGTATGTGCATGCGGCAGGATTCGTGGTTGGGTTGCATCCCGGAGGCGCGAGAACTGTGTAACCGTAACTGTAGTTCTGGCCATTAATCGGACGTGAGGGAGTAGCGATCTGGGCCTGGTTAAACGGAATCGGAATAATCTCGTGGCGGCCTAGATTGCCGACGTACCCGATGTCGACAGCGATGTCATTTCGCGGCTGCCACTGAATGTCTAAAGTCTGGTTCATGGTGTAAGGCAACTTGTTGGCTCGGTTGTAGTCGGCAAACGAGAACAGTGGCGAACCGCCAACAATCGCCGCAGCATTCGGCAAAACCAGTTTAGAAGGATCACCGCTCGGCGGCGCTTGCAGCGTGCTGCCCCAGGGATTGGCGAATGATCCACCGGTCGGCGAAGTCGGATCGCAGGTGGGAATAAAATCCATGTAGTAGCTTCCGATGCTGCTGCAGACTTGCGAATTCACCCACGGTGGTGTCTGGTTCACGCCGAATGGTCCGCCGGCGATCACACCCGCAGCATAACCTGGCGAAAGATACGTGAAGAGTTCGCCGCGGTCGTAGTACATCCCCCAACCCGCGCGAACCACCAACTTGTCGTTGAACATCTTGGGACTCCACGCAAGTCCGAGTCGGGGAGCCAATCCCCATTGACGACCACCAAGAGTCGAGTCGCTCACACCCTTTGTCGGATACGTGGGATTATTGCCGGCGACGATGAATCCGTTATTCGTGATCGTGTCGGTGCCGGCGTCGTAGTTGTAAAGAGACGGATCGAAGTTGAAGATGCGCCCGTTCTTTTCGGTCAATCCCCCATGATCGTCGAAGCGTAAGCCAGCGCTGATGGTAAGGTTCGGACGGAAGCGCCACCGGTCCTGAAGGTAGAAGCCAAAGTCTTTGGATCGAAGATAGCGGTTGGCATCACCCTGCAAGAATGCAGTTGTGATGAAGCCGTCAGAGCTGTACGAAGTCGGCAAACCCTGCAGGAACTGCGAGAAGTCGGCAAAGCCGATCATGCCGGTGTTGGTTCGCTCGTCGCGCGCATCCAGCTGTGTATAGGCAAAGCTACCGCCAAAGTTAACCGTGTGGTTGCCGTGATTCCATGTTGCATCTGCCGAGGGCATCCAGCGATTCTGGAAGATACCGGTGAACGCACCTTGCGAGGCTGCGGTCGAGCCGATATTCAATCCTGCGTTGAACACCTCGCCAGGGTTGGTGAAATTGCCAAGATCGTCGACGATGGTAATTCCCGGAAAAACGTTAGAGCCGAAAGTATTGATGCCCAGGGCTTGCGGCGTAAACGGCTGGTCGAGGGTGCTGTAAATCTTCTCGCGCACGAAACCGAACACCTCGGCGATGCTGAAGTTCGGCGTCAGCGATTGCGTGTTCGTGATCGTCGCCACGTGACTGCCCGCATCGAGATGCTGCGTGAAACCTTCGACGGAGGAATACCCGAACGGCGCCGTCGTCGGATCATGCTGGTAGTAGTACTTAAACGCCAGCGTGTCTTTCGTGGTGGGGAGCCAATCGAGGTCGGCGACGCCCTGATCAGAGATGAAATACGCTGGCTGCGTGAGAAACACATTCTCAGGAAAGTTCAGTGTCGGCGAGTAGCTTGGATTCGCCGAAGGAATCAAATACTGGCCGTTCGGCAGTTTGTAATTCAGAAGTTGGTACGCGACAGGGCTGATATCGCCCGCTGCCGTTCCTACCACCGGATTCACGGACGAAAAGAAATCATTATTCGATATCGCGGCCAGCGCTGCCGGGCTGCGATCATCGGTGAGGCCAGTGGGAACTGCCGTGCGAGAGGTTCCAATCTCCAGGTCCGAAACGTGAATGTGCTGGTAGCTGACAAAGCCAAAGAGCTTATCTTTGATGAGCGGACCGCCCAGCGTTCCTCCCGCGGTGTAACGATGAAGTTGGGGAACTTTCTCGTTCTCCGGAATGTTGTCGTCCTGCTTGTAGAAGAACGGAGCTGCATTCAGCCAGTCGGTCCCGCGATGCAGGTATCCACTGCCGTGGATATTGTTGGTACCGGATGCGGTACTCATATCGATGTGAGCGCCGCTGGTCGACCCTTGCTGCGCGTCATACATTGACGTGTTCACCCGAAATTCCTGCACTGTTTCCGGAGCGGGCGTGGGCAAGGCCTGTCCAATTGCGAGATATGGGGAAGCCGTGCTCTGAATTACCTGCGCGGTCGTGCTCGAAGCGCCCGCGATACCGGTGTTGTTCACGATGCGCGCGGACGCGACCTGGCTGGTGCTCTTGCCGTTGAACAGGTTGCTGGCGTCCACACCGTTTAGCAGAAAGGTGTTGCTGGTGTCGCGCTGCCCGTTCGCCCAGATCGGCTGATTCCCCAATCCCGCGTTCGCTCCCGTTCCGTTCGGGATTTCCGCATTCACACCCGGTGACAGGATCGCTACGCCGGTAAAACTTCCTGTAGGCAATGGCACCTGCTCAAACTGTTCCTTGTCGAGAATGTAGCCGTTCGTGGTATCGACGGCGTTAATCAGCGGAGTCTCGTCGACGGTTATCGTCGTTTCCGATCCTCCGACTCGCATCGCGGCAGTCACGGTCATTGTGCGATTGGCCTGCACAGTAATTGACGGAATATCCTGCGTCTGAAAGCCGCTGTGCGTAAATGTGAGCGTGTAGCTGCCGATCGGTAGATCGACGAAAAGATAGCTGCCGTTCTCGTTCGTCGTGAGCGTACGTGTGAGTTTGGTTTCGTTTCCGACAAGTTTGACCGTAGTGCCTGGAAGCACGGCCCCACTGGCATCGGTAACGGTCCCTGTGATGCCACCCAGTGTCTGCTGCGCAAAGGTTGAGGTTGTCGCAAGGAACATTGCAACGACGATCAGAGAGACAGCAGCAACACGAATCCTAGTGATCATAGGCACCCGTCGAATGGATTGAACACGCCTTCGCCACCAGCGGGCGGAAGCCAAGTTATTGAGTTGTTGGTTACGAAGTCCCCGAACTGTGAACGGAAGGGTATTTCATCGGTACGCCGCTAGGAAATCTATAGTTTTTTTCGGAGCGATAAGGGATTTCGATACTGGCCAGTCGCGAATGGTGGACAGGTTGCCCTATGCCTGAGGCAGAGTTCGCTTGCCAGGACGCACGAATACCCACAACATGCCAAGCGCCAGATACGCGAGATACACGTAGGGCAATTTGCCGTAGATGCCTTCCGGCACCGGATACAGATTCCCCACCAACGCGAGGAGCATCGCCGCCGAAGCCAAACCAGAAAGCGCACGGGCCGTAGCAGTCATCGCGCCATGCATTCGCAGGTACCGAGGAAGCGCGAGGCAAACCAGCGCATACGCGACGATGAAGCCGTAAGTCGCCAGCGATCCCATCCAGCCGTAAACATCTAGACCCTTGGCGCCTGTTACAGCAAGAACAACTACAGGAAGCACTACAGCGCCCCCCGCCACCACAACGGCAATATGGGGAGTTCGATTTCGCTCGTGGGTCGAACTCAACTTGCCGTGCGCCAGCCCGTTATGCGCCATCAGCATCAGGACACGCGCTGCGGCCGTGATACAGCCGAGAGTGCACGCGAACAGACTCACAACCGCTCCGATATCGATCAATGTTCCGAGCAGTGGAGCGTGCGCTACTTGCGCAAGTACGTGCATCGGAGCGTCGCTCTTCCCAAGGTCCTGGCCAGCCGCGCCAAAACCCAGCACCTCGATGTAGGCGCAAATGGTAAAAAATGCTCCGCCGATGATGGCGCATTGCATTACCGCTCGCGGAATGGTCCTCAACGGATCCCGAGCTTCGGATCCAAGCGTGGTTGCACTCTCGAAACCCACGAAACTGAAGAGCGCCAAAACCAGGCCCAGACGAAGACCGCTGCCGCTCACGCCGTTGAGTCGTAACTGCGCCATATCCAAACGATGACCGTGCCGTGCAAAAACGAGAATGACAACGGAAAGGATGAAGACGAGCGACACCACTTCAATCCACAACATCAGGCGAGCGGAAATTTTAATGTCACGCCATGCTACCCATGTGGAAACACCAGTGACGATCAACGCCAGAACCACCGTCGACATGACGTGTCCCGTCGCATCGCGCAGCAGCAGGTTTGCGTACTGATAGAAACCGCCGATCACACTCGATCCGGTCGCGACATAGGCGAGAAACAAACTCCAAGCCGTAACCGCGCTGGCCCACTGCGGCAAGATCATTTCCGCATATGTGTAGAGGGATCCCGGTGACGAGGAATATCGTGCGAACTGGCTGATACACCACCCCACCAGCAGGATCGCAGCTGTCGCCAGTACATAGGCGAGCCATGTCCCGTTCCCGGCTAATGCCCAGACCAGAGGAATCGTCGCAACCGGAGTCGTGGATGGCGCGATGGTCGACACCGACTGCGCTAGCGTCTCCATGGGTGAGAGGGCTTCGCGCCTTAGACCATAGCCTTCATTCGCCGCCGTAGCAGCGGCGTATCCGAAGCCTGTTGGAGAGGGATTGTCTGCGCCGGCGGGTGTGACCATAGCGTACGTTACAGTCAGTCGGCGTAACGCGCAAGATTACAGCGCGAATATCTTTGGTTTTCGTCTATTCAAAACCTCTTCGTTGACGCCATCTCTCTTTGCACCCTATAGTGACTCACCCTTCCAAGGAGAACCTGGGTTTGCTCGAGCGCCTCTTCCGCCTGTCGGAGAACCAGACGACGGTTCGTCGCGAAATTCTCGCCGGTCTCACAACATTTATGACGATGGCGTACGTGGTCGTCGTCAATCCGCGCATTCTCTCGGAAGCCGGTATGCCCGTCGAGGGCGTGTTATTCGCCACTTGCATTTCCGCGGCGCTCGCCACACTCGTAATGGGCTTGTGGGCAAACTACCCCATCGCACTAGCGCCCGGCATGTCGCTTAACGCTTACTTTACTTATTCGATCGTCTTAGGACGAGGCATCCCTTGGCAGACTGTGCTCGGAGTTGTGCTGCTTTCCGGCCTGCTGTTCCTGATCCTGACCCTGACCAACGTTCGCGAGCAAATCGTGAACGGCATTCCCGACTGCCTGAAGCACGGCACAGCGGCTGGCATTGGCCTGTTTATCGCTTTTATCGGATTTCGCAACGCCGGAATCATCGTGGCCAATCCGGCAACCTTCGTCGGTTTGGGCAAGATTTCCAGTCCTCAGGTAATCCTCGCCTCACTTGGCGTTCTGCTCATCGCAATCCTGCTGGCTCGCCGCGTCGATAGCGCAATCCTGATCGGGATCGTCGCTATCACACTTCTGGGCATACCCGCTGGCGTCAGCCACTGGCCCAGCCACCTCTTCTCATGGCCGCATCCTTCCGGCACGCTCTTCAAACTCGATTTGCGCGCAGCAATGAAGATCGGCCTCGGCGAACTGATCTTCATATTTTTCTTTGTCGATCTTTTCGATAACGTCGGAACGCTGGTTGCAGTTTGCGAAGAAGGAGGTTTCCTCCGCGACGGAAAGCTGCCCCGCGCCAGCCGCGCATTGTTGGCCGACGCTTTTGGCACAATCGCAGGAGCATTGAGCGGGACCTCCACCGTCACCAGCTATATCGAAAGTGCTGCCGGGGTGGCAGCCGGCGCGCGCACGGGACTCGGCAATTTACTGATCGCCGCTTTGTTTATTGCCGCGATGTTTTGCGCTCCAATCGTGGCGGCGATACCCGCCTATGCAACCGCTCCGGCGCTGATTCTGGTAGGCGCGCTCATGTGTGGCGCCGTAGCCCGAGTCAAATGGGATGACTTCACCGACGCAGTGCCCACCTTCCTTACGCTCATCGCTACGCCCCTAACTTTCAGTATCGCGACTGGCTTGAGCCTCGGCTTGCTTTCGTTTACTGCCATCAAGCTGTTTACGGGACGTTATAAGGAAATCAGTCCGCTAATTTGGGTGCTGAGCATCTTGTTCCTGCTTCGATACGCGTTTCTTGGTGCGGAATAGCAGCAATCGGGAACTCCTTCTCCGATCCGTTGTAAGATCACCTCAACAGCCGCAGCCAATTCCATTTTCTTGCAGGCTTTTTTCGAGGTATGACGCTTCAGGCTTTTCGATCTCGGCAAGTGGTGACTCCGGATGGGATCCGAGAAGCTGCCTTGCTTGTCGAAGGAGAAAGGATCTGTGCGGTAGTGCGAAGCGACGAGATTCCTAACAGCGCACAACTTCACGACTTCGGCGATCTTGCGATTCTTCCTGGGCTGGTCGATTCTCATGTTCATATCAACGAACCCGGTCGCACCGAGTGGGAAGGATTCGAGACGGCAACTCGCGCCGCCGCAGCGGGCGGAATCACAATGCTCGTCGACATGCCATTGAACAGCACCCCGGCCACAACGAACATTGCGGCTCTGCATGCCAAGCGTGAGTCGGCGCATGGAAAATGCTACGTCGATTGGGGAGCCTGGGGCGGGGTCGTTGCTGACAACCAGTCGGACGTCGAACCGCTAGCGCGCGCCGGTGTTCTGGGGTTCAAATGCTTTCTCGTTCATTCCGGCGTTGACGACTTTTCCATGGTCGGCGAACGTGAGCTGCGCGCCGCCTTGCCTCACGTCGCCGCCAGCGGACTCCCGCTGCTGGTGCACGCCGAACTTCCTGGTCCGATCGAAGATGCAACCGGGCGCCTTGGCATTGCGGATTGGAGCTCTTATCCGACTTATCTCAGCTCGCGGCCCGATGAAGCAGAATTGTCGGCCATTCGGCTAATGATCTCCCTTTGTCGTCAGTACGGGTTCCGGCTTCACATCGTTCACCTTTCCACGTGCAAGGGTCTCGAATTGTTGCGGAGTGCGCGGTCCGAAGGACTGCCGATCACGGTAGAAACTTGCCCGCATTACCTGCACCCTACGGCCGAACAAATCACCCAGGGCTCCACGCAGTTCAAATGCGCACCGCCAATTCGCAGCCACGACAATCGTGAACGATTGTGGCGCGGCCTTCGAAATGGCGAGATTGACATGATCGTTACTGATCACTCGCCCTGTCCGCCAGAGATGAAGGAAGGCAACTTCCAAACTGCATGGGGTGGAATTGCCGGCCTGTCGCTCGCGCTGCCGGTGATTTGGACGGAAGCCAGTCGCCGAGGATTCAATCTCGCTGACATAGTATGCTGGATGTCCAGCGCGCCGGCGCGACTTGCTGGCTGCGATTCACGTAAGGGCAGGCTGGCTAACGGTTACGATGCGGATTTCGTGGTATTCCATTCCGATGAGACATTCGTAGTGACCAAAGAGCTTCTGCACCATCGACATCCAGTATCTCCTTATCTGGGAGAAACCCTGCAAGGTGTGGTAAAAGCAACATATATGCGTGGACAGCCGGTTTTCGAACACGGCGAATTCCCTGGATTGCCGCGCGGATGTGAATTCCGGAATCCCAGGCGATAGAGTATTGTACCTTTGGCGTTAGTGGGGACGCAGGTTGGAACCAGGTCGGATTGTCGGCACCTCAGCGCCGCGCAAGGAAGGCCTCGACAAGGTCACCGGGCGCGCGCGTTACATCGACGACATATCGTTCCCCGATATGCTCTACGGCGCCACTGTGCGGAGCAGCATCCCGCGTGGCAAAATCAGGAGCATCAAGTTTGGCGAAGGAGTTTCGTGGGATGAATTCATCATTGTTTCCGCCAAAGACATCCCCGGACACAACTACATTGCTCTGATCTTCAACGACCAGCCTTGTCTCGCCGATGGAGTTGTGAATCATTGCGAAGAGCCAATCCTCTTGCTTGCGCATCAGGACCGCCACATCCTTCCCAAGGCAGTTGCCGCCATTTCTATTGAATACGAACCGCTCCGGGCGATCTTTACTTTGGAGCAGAGCGAGAGCAAATCCGACATCATCTGGGGCGAAGACAACGTCTTCAAGTCGTACCTGGTCGAAAAAGGGAACGTCGACTCCGTGTGGTCGCAAGCCGACCACATCATTGAAGGCGAATACTTCACCGGAGCACAGGAACAGCTTTACATCGAGACGAATGGCGTCATCGCTCACTTCGATGCGTCGCAAGGCGTGACAGTCTGGGGATCGATGCAGTGCCCTTACTACATCCACAAGGCGCTTTTGTCTTTGTTCAATCTACCGGAAGACAAGATCCGCGTTATTCAAACAGAGACAGGTGGAGCGTTTGGCGGCAAAGAAGAGTATCCGTCCATGATCGCGTGCCACGCGGCGCTGCTGGCGATGAAGTCGGGCCGCCACGTAAAGATGATTTACGACCGCGCCGAAGACATGGCCGCAACCACGAAACGCCATCCGTCTCGCACTCGCCATCGCACGGCTGTCACCAAGGACGGAAAGATTCTTGGCGGAGAAATCGACTTTGTTATCGACGGAGGAGCCTACGCCACCTTGTCCTCCGTCGTGCTGTCGCGCGGAACCATTCACGCCGGCGGTGCTTATTACTGGCCCAGTGTTCGCATCCGCGCGAAGGCCGTGGCGACAAATGTTCCGCCGCATGGCGCATTCCGCGGGTTTGGCGCTCCTCAATCGCTGTTCGCTCTCGAGCGTCACATCGACCACATAGCTCGAAAACTGAATCTTCCACCCGAGGAAATTCGCCGCCGCAATTTTTTGCAGCCCGGCCAAACTACGACGACTGATCAAATCATTCGTGAACCCATCGACATGGGGAAGTTGCTCGATCGTGCGCTGCAACTCGCCAACTACGAATTGAAGCAACGACGCTTCACGCGGGAAAACTCGCTGAGCGCCAATCGAAAGAAAGGGCTGGGCTTTGCCGCTTTCCTCCATGGTGCGGGATTCACCGGCTCTGGCGAACGTTATCTGAACTCTGTGGTCGGCGTCGAAGGATGCGTCGACGGAACCGTACGCGTTTTGGTCTCGAGCGCAGAATTTGGCCAGGGCACAAACACCATTCTCTGCCAGATCGCTGCCGAAGCACTCGGACTCCCCTACGACGATGTCACCATCGCTCAGCCCGACACCGCAAACGTCCCGAATAGCGGTCCAACTGTAGCGTCACGAACCGCGATGGTCGTTGGCAAACTTGTCGCCTCTGCGGCACGCGGCTTGAAGCAAACCCTCGTAGCCGCGGGGTTGCTGGAAACATGCAGTCGCGAACAATTTCGCAATGCCTGCAAAGATTACGTTTCTCAACATGGCACAATCCGTTCTCTTGCTCGCTATGAATCGCCCGCGGGTGTTTTCTGGGACGACGAGAAATACCGTGGCGAGGCGTACGCGGCCTTCGGATGGGCTGTTTACGTAGCCGAAGTCACCGTCGATCTCACGACATACTCCGTCACTGTCGACGATTTTGTCGCTCTCCAGGAAGTCGGGCGCGTCCTGCACCCGGTGCTAGCGCGTGGTCAGATTCTCGGCGGAGTAACGCAGGGTATTGGTTTTGCCTTATACGAAAAGGTTCAATGGCATGACGGACGAATGCAGAACAGCCAGATGACCAATTACATTGTTCCCACCTCGTCCGACATTTCCATGATTCGGGTTTACTTCGAGGAGCTGGGAAACGAGCATGGGGCCTTCGGAGCCAAAGGAGTTGGCGAACTTCCCATGGACGGCCCCGCCCCAGCGATCGTCAACGCCGTCGAGAATGCCATCGGAATTCCATTCAACTCGATTCCTTTGCTCCCCGAAGATATTTTTGAAGCCGTGTCACCCCGGGAATTACCTCGAGAGGCGCTAACGGCCGCGTTATGAGCAGACCTCCCACCAATCAGCGAGAGTTCTCGTTCGTCGTGAACGGCGAAGCTAAGTCTGTAAGTGCCCATCCGATGGAGCGCTTGCTCGATGTTTTGCGCCGCGAACTGAATCTGAATGGGACAAAAGAGGGATGCGGCGAAGGCGAATGTGGCGCGTGTGCGGTGCTGATCGACGGTGAGCTCGCGGTCAGCTGCCTTGTTCCCGTTGGCCAGGTCGACCGTGCAGACATTGTCACGATTGAGGGCGTGTCACTCGATCCGCGCTATGAATCGCTTCGCCAGTCCTTCCTTCAGTGCGGCGGAGCGCAATGCGGCATCTGCACGCCTGGCATGATTCTGGCCAGCATTCATCTATTAAGTAAAAACCCTCGTCCTTCGATGGAAGCAATTCGCGAAGGGCTTTCCGGCAATCTCTGCCGCTGCACCGGTTATTTGCAGATTTTCGAGTCTGTCAATCGCGCCGCCAACTCGGAAGAGACGCAATGAGGAGTGATCCGCGCGAATTCGAAATGATTTCTCCGCCAACTCTCACTGAGGCAGTTCGCATTCTGGCGGAGCAGCCAAAGATGTGGCTTCCGATTGCCGGCGGCACTGATGTTATGGTGCAGTTCTCGGCCGGGTCTCTGCGTTCCCGAAGACTTCTGAGCCTCTGGAACCTTGCGGAATTGCGCCGCATTGAAGTCACGCCCCGGGAGCTTCGCATTGGTGCGGCTTCCACCTACTCCGACTTGCGTCGTAACGAAATCGTTACGAGTGAATTCCCGCTACTGGCTCGCGCTGCCGGCTGGACGGGTGGCATTGCCAACCAGAACCGTGGCACCATTGGCGGCAACATCGTGAATGCCTCGCCTGCCGCCGACTCGCTGCCCCCGCTGCTTGTCTATGAGGCAGACCTGATTCTGATTTCTGTCCGCGGGGAGCGCCGCGTTCCCTATCGCAACTTTCACACTGCTTATAAGCAAATGGATCTCGCACCCGACGAGTTAGTGAAGTCCGTTTGTCTGGGGCGCCAATTCTCAAGCTACGCACACTACAGCCGCAAGGTAGGAACTCGCAACGCTCAGGCGATCTCAAAGGTCTGCATCGCCGCAGTGGCGCAAATGGAAGATCAGACTTTAACGGATATTCGTGTGGCTTTCGGGAGCGTTGCGCCAGTTCCAATCCGCCTCGCCGAAACCGAACGCATGTTGCAGAGGCAACATCTCGCCGACTCTTTGATCGAACGCGCTCGGCGCTCCGCTGCGGGCGAAACTCGCCCCATCAACGATGCCCGTTCCACCGCCCGTTACCGCTCCGCTGTCGTCGGCAATCTCGTTGCTGAGTTCCTCGAAAGCCTCACGTCCGCAAGGGGAAGCGTCACTCTCTCGCGCTGGAATCGTCTTCCCGCTTCAGATGCTGAAAGTGAAATCTTGGCCTGCTGTGGATCGAGAGCATGGGCGCGCACTTTGGCTGCCCGCAGACCGATCTCGTCGACAGCGGAACTGATCGCAGCCTCGGAACAGGTTTGGAATCGCCTCACCGAATCCGATTGGAGGGAGGCGTTTCGCAGCCATCCGCGTATTGGTGAGTCCAGGGCTTCCCAGTCGCAATCGTTGCAATCCGCAGCCTGGTCGGCTCGCGAGCAGCAACACGCAGCTTCCGCGAATGATGCTGTCAAGCAAACGTTAGCGGAAAGGAATCGGGAATACGAGAGGCGCTTTGGCTATATTTTCATCGTCTGTGCAACCGGCAAGACGGCCGCAGAGATGCTGGAAATTCTTGAAAGACGCCTGCACAATGATGCTGAGACCGAGTTCCGCGAAGCCGCGGAACAGCAACGGCAAATCACCGACATCCGCCTGAAGAGGTGGCTCGAAGAATGAACACGATCTCGACGCATGTTCTTGACACCACTCGCGGCACTCCGGCTGACGGAGTTGCCGTGCGGCTCGATCGTCAGGAAGGCGCCGATCAGTGGCGCGAAATAGGGTCAGGCCGCACCAGTTCCGACGGCCGTTGCAGTCAACTGGTGCCCTCAGGCCAATGCCTGAGCCAAGGCACCTACCGGCTCGTGTTCGACACCGCAAGTTATCACGCGAACCAGGGCATGCAGAGTTTCTATCCCATCGTTCACGTGGTTTTTGTTGTCCGCGAAGGCGATACCAGGCTTCACATTCCGCTGCTTTTGAACCCTTATGGATACACGACCTATCGGGGAAGTTAGATGATTACGTTGGCCGAAAATCGCTACGGCAAATCGCGCGTGCGAATGGTGCGCGTCAAACGCGATCACGGGCAGCATCATCTTCACGAGTGGACAGTTCAAGTTCTCCTGCAAGGCGATTTTGAGACCTGCTTTCGCGACGGTGATAACAGCAAGATTCTTCCCACCGACACGATGAAGAATACCGTGTATTCGCTGGCTCGCAAATCGAACGCAGCAAGTATCGAAGAATTCGCAAGTGAGCTGATCGATTTCATTCTGGGCCGTAACTCACAAGTTACGGAAGCTGAGATTTCCGTTTCGGACACACCGTGGGACCATCTCGTTGCATCAGCCGAAGCGCACCCGACAACTTTCGTTCAGGCGAGCAACGAGCGCCAGACTACCCGAGTGTGCGGGAAGCAAAACGGCTCGCATTCAGTTGAATCAGGTCTTGAAAACCTCCTCATCATGAAGACCGCCAAATCCGGCTTTGAAGGCTACATCCGCGATTCTCTCACCACCCTACCGCCCACTTCCGATCGATTGCTCGGCACCGCGTTGAAGGGCACTTGGATCTACTCTTCCGAACATCGCGACTTTCAGCGATCGCGAAAGGCAATCCGCGAAACTCTGCTCTCTACATTCGCAGAACATGACAGCAAGTCGGTGCAGCACACCCTTTACGCCATGGGAGAATCGGTGCTTAAGAACGTACAGGAGATCGACTCGATCGAACTCACCATGCCTAACATCCATTGTCTGCCGGTCGACCTTTCACGTTTTGGTCAGGACAATCCCAACGAGATTTTCGTTCCGATCGATGAACCTCACGGTTACATCGAAGCGCGCCTTCGTCGAGGATAGCCCGCTTGCCGAATACCGCTGAGATCAGAATTGAAGCAGAGAGAGTGGTCGCGCGCTGTCGAAGGTTAGCCGAATTCAGCGAGCAGCCGGATTGCACCACTAGAACCTTTCTTTCGCCTCCGATGCGCGATTGTCATCGCGAAATGTCGAATTGGCTCACACCTCATAAGGCCCAAATCACGATCGATGCTGCAGGCAATTTTCGCACCCTCTATCCGGCGACGAACTCGCGGGCGCCGCGATTGCTTATCGCCTCCCATCTCGACACCGTGCCGAACGCCGGCGCTTTCGATGGCATTCTCGGAGTTGTGATAGGCGTTGCGTTGCTCGAGCTGCTGCATGGCGAACATCTTCCCTTCGGAATTGAAGTCATCGGTTTTTCGGAGGAAGAAGGAGTTCGCTTTGGCGCTCCGTTCATCGGAAGCCGCGCGCTGCGCGGAAACATCGACGAATCTCTACTAAACAAGAAAGACGCCAACGGAATTACAGTTCGAGCGGCGATCGAGCAATTCGGGCTTGATCCGAACGCGATCCCTCAAGCCGCACTCATTGGCGACGTTCTTGGGTATCTCGAGTTTCACATCGAACAAGGCCCAGTGCTTGACGATTTGGGCCTTCCGCTCGCTGCGGTGGAAACAATCGTTGGCCAAAGCAGGCTCGATTTTACTTTTCTCGGATGCGCCAATCATGCCGGCACAACTCCTATGCGATTGCGCCACGACGCACTTGCCGCCGCGGCCGAATGGATTTCTGAGGTCGAACAGGAGGCAGCCCGCGTGCATGGGCTTGTCGCAACCGTAGGTTCCATCGTCGCGAGACCCGGCGCAGCCAACGTCATTCCGGGAGAGGTCTCGCTCACCCTCGACGCCCGCCACCAATTGGACGACATCCGAAAAACCGCAGTGGCAGCCATGATTCGTCGCGCCGAAGTAATCGCCGCAGGGCGTAAAATCCGCATGCAGCATTCCGTAATACTCGATCAGTCGGCTGTCGCCATGGATCCGCGTCTTGTTGACCTCGTCGATGATGCAATCCGCAAGTCCGGATGTCAGCCTCACCGCATGGTTAGCGGCGCCGGCCACGATGCTATGATCCTCGCCCCGAAAATACCGGCAGCGATGATCTTCCTGCGCTCTCCGGGCGGCATCAGCCACAGTCCTGAAGAGTGTGTTCGTGTGGAAGATGTAGCGAAGGCCCTGGAAGCAGGCATGCATTTGATAGATTCTTTGTCCGCCTCGTTGACATCGGAATCGTCTCGGAGAACTCAACGTGCATAATCTCGGTCATACCCGCAGCGCCTGGCGCTCGGATCATCTGCTGCTTACGCCCGACACTTTCGTCCGAACGGCGCTGCCCGGCATGAAGCGTTGTAACGCGATCGTTCACACCGCTCCGGCCATCGGCGCAGCGTTCACGCAGTACACTGCCGAATTTGAAGCTGCAGGAGAACTCGGTCCTACCTCAGCCCAGCGCTTTGTTTATGTCATCGACGGGAATCTTCAAATCGAAGCTGCCGGGAAAAAGCACGAACTCGGCCCTGAGGGCTACGCATTCTTACCTGCGACGTTGGCGCACCGTGTCGTAGCTGGGGGCAAGTCGCGCGCGGCGGTCTTCGAAAAGCCCTATTTGACGCTCGATTCCGTGAAGCCACCAAATTTCCTGATCTCTTCGGAAGACGACGTAGCGAGTGAACCTCTCGACGGCGATCCCGACCTTCAGGTGAAACATCTGCTGCCCGACGAGCCCAGTTTTGATTTTGCCGTCAACACCATGGTGTACCAACCCGGCGCCGCGCTTCGTATGGTCGAGATGCACATCATGGAGCACGGCCTGCTGATGCTCGAAGGCGGCGGCATCTACCGTCTCGGCGATTCGTGGTATCCGGTCAGTGCCGGAGACTTCATCTGGATGGCTCCATGGTGTCCGCAGTGGTTTGGCGCCATCGGCAAGACACCCGCAAAATATCTCATCTATAAAGACTGGAACCGTCATCCTCTCAAGGCCGGGCAGCCATGACGATCAAAATCGATTCCGACCGCCTGCTCTCCGAAATCGAAGAACTCGCTCTCATCTCCGAAGCCGAGACGCCAGTCGTGACCCGCGTCGTTTTCACTTCGGCGGATATGCGCGCTCGCGCCTGGCTGAGCGACCGTTGCTCTGCAGCCGGCTTGACGATCCGTCAGGATGCGGTCGGGAACACGTTCGCGCGATGGCAGGGCTCCGAACCGTTAGCCCCCGCCGTAGGCACCGGCTCGCACATCGATGCCATCCCCAATGCCGGTAAATACGACGGCGTTGTCGGAGTGCTTGGCGGACTCGAAGCCATTCGCGCCCTGCAACGCGCTAGTTTTCGACCGCAGCACTCCATCGAACTGCTTCTCTTCACCGCGGAGGAGCCGACTCGCTTCGGAATTGGATGCCTCGGCAGCCGCTTGCTCTCCGGAACGCTGTCACCGCAAATTGCCGCCAGGCTTCGCGACAAAGACGGCCTTTCACTCGACGAAGTACGCCAACAGGCAGGAGTGCAGGGCGACCTGAATGACGTTCCGCTCGCTCGCGGCCACTACAAAGCGTTCGTCGAACTTCACATCGAGCAGGGCCCGATCCTCGAACGCGAAAAGATTCCGCTCGGCATTGTCACCAGAATCGCCGCGCCCGCCAGTTCTCGCATTACGATTGAAGGCGATGGCGGCCACGCCGGCGGCGTACTCATGCCCGACCGCCGCGATGCACTTTGTGCCGCCTCGGAACTTATCCTCTTCATCGAGAATGCGGCGCGAACCAGCGGCTCACCCGATTCAGTTGCTACGGTTGGCATCTGCGAAGTCTTCCCCGGCGCAGTAAACAGTATCCCGAGCCGGGTGATGATCAGTCTCGATGTTCGCGATACGAATCTTGCCAGCCGCGACGAAATCATGCGATCCATTACCGCGGCATCGCTACAAATCAGCACGCATCGCGGAGTTTCAATCCGAAGTGAACTACTGAACGCCGACGCCCCTGCCGAAAGCGCGCCTGAGATCGTCGAGGCTCTCTCGGCCTCCTGCCGCAAACACCAATTGCAGTTTTTGCCGATGATCAGCCGCGCCTATCACGATTCCCTGTTCATGTCGCGCATTGCACCGGTCGCGATGCTGTTCATTCCATGCCGCAATGGTTATAGCCACCGGCCCGACGAATTTGCCTCTATCGACGACATCGCTCGTGGCACGCTGGTTCTCGCCGAAACCCTGGCTGCCTTGTCGGCATGATCACGAAATTTCCCCCTCGCGGATTCGCAAAAATGCGTAAAAATACCACGCCAATTGCCTGGTTTTGATATATGCTACGGCGCACAGTCGATTTGAGGATGGCGAACGGACTCAAACCCGAAGCATTGCCCAAGTCGGTTGCGCTTGGACCACTCGAGACCCATTTGATGAACATTCTCTGGGATCTCGGCAGCGCCACCGTGCGTGATGTGCTGGATACAGACGAAGTCTCCGGCGCCTACACCACCGTCATGACCACCCTCGACCGCCTGCACAAAAAGGGCCTGTTGAAACGCGTTCCCGAAGGACGCGCTTTCCGCTATTCACCGGCACAAAGCGAGAGCGAATTCAATGGAGCACTGGTGCGGAGTGCGATTCGCCGGATGCTCGGCACTGTAAGCCCCGCGAGCGCTCCCATTTCCCATCTTGTCGAGGCGATCAGCGAACACGACAAGAATCTGTTGGACGAGTTGCAGCGTGCGATCGACCGCAAGCGCCGCGAACTCGACGCCAAGCCATCCAGCGAGAAATAAGCAATGAGCGTTTACTTCCTTCGCGGAACAGCCGTTGCGCTGTCGGAATTCGTCCTTATCTATTTCGCCACCTGGTTCGCCATCTCGTATGCCTGGTCCCTTTGGCCAAGGAGCTCTGATCGCATCTCGCGCCGCAGTTCGAACTTTCTTTTCGCGCTCCAGTTGACGCCCTTTCTCGGCGCGTTGCTCGCCGTAGTCGTCCTCGCGGTTCCGGCTTTCGTTCGTTTTGAGCCGCGCGGTGGCGAAGAAGATTTCGGCGCGCCCGTGATCGTCCTCGGAGCACTTTGCCTCGCGGTTCTCTCAATGGGTGCATGGCGATCGGCGCGCGCGATCCTTGAGATGCGCCGCTTGGCTCGCCAGTGGAAAGGCCAATCCGTCAGCGCGGATGACCTTGCCGGACTTCCAGTCATGAAAACGTCTGCCGACGCGCCACCCCTGGTTGTGGTGGGACTGATTCGTCCTCGCCTTTACGTCTCTTCTTCGGCATCGGCAACGCTTAACGAACAGGAATTGGCGCGTGCGATCGCTCATGAATCGGCGCACGTTCAGCGTCACGACAACTTGAAAAAGCTTGCCTTGCGGTTGTGCTGCCTTCCGTTTGCCGGTCGACTGGAGCGCCAATGGCTGGCCTCGCTTGAGATTGCGGCTGATATGGCCGCGGTCCGCAGTCAGCGCGAAGCGCTCGACCTCGCCTCCGCCCTGGTGAAGGCTTCCAAACTTGCCGGCAGGTCTCCCGATCTTTCCATGACCTTCACTGTCGAAGGTTCCGACCTGCTGAAAGCGCGGGTTGAGCGGCTGCTCGGCTGGAAGCCCACGAGCGGCCACCAAACTTCTCGTACGCTGATCTATTCAGCTATCTCCGTCACAGCCATCACACTTCTGTTGTCACCGTGGTACTCGGCCATGCTGCTCGCCGTGCACGAATTCAGCGAAGTTCTGGTTCGATAGTCTTATCGAGATGATCTTCGCTCATGAACCATGAGTCATTGAGCAAAAGAAATAGGCCGCCTCCGAGGAGACGGCCTTATTCATTCGCTCTTGTTTCTACCGGAGCTTGCGCCGAAGAGTTCCGATCAGTCCAGTCGCTCCCGTCGCCAGCAGCATCAGGCTGCTGGGTTCCGGAACGGCATTGACATCGAAGAAAGCCGTCTCATCAACCTCGGCTCCCGTCGAATCGAATCCCTGGATCGTGAATGATCCCGGGTAGTTCCCAAACGTCACCGATGACGGATCCAGAAACACCGAGAATAGCAATCCGTGATAGGCGCCATCGGATGGAGACAGCGATAGAGGTGCATACAAAACGTAGCCGCTGTCGTCAATTGGCAGTCCGGACGCTGGACCGTTAAACGAGTCCAGCGAACTGAACGTTACATCGTCATTCGCCGTGATGGTCCCATAGAAATCCAGCGAATCTCCCAACATTCCGCTTTGTGACGGAGTGTCAAGCGTCAATGTGTAAGCATCCGCGTGAGCTGCGGGCACTGACAGTAGCATCGCTGCTGTCAGCACCAGAAGGGTCGTGATTACGTGTTTCTTGTTCATTTCATGTCCCTTTGATTGATTTCCCTTTCGCTACGGCAAGGTGGCCCGCATACTCGCGGTAAATCCACTTCCCGTGTAGGTTCCTGCGTACTTCTCGACTACGACCGACTTCGACGCGCCCGCACTCGATGGGTATGTCACAGTCGTTGTCACGGATCCACCGGGGGCAATGTTTCCGAGGGTTTGCGGTATAGGAGCTCCATTCGCAGCTCCCAGGGTTGCCGTCGTCAGTACCACGTTCATCGCAGTGCCTGTACCTTTATTGGTAATCACTACGGTGGCCGTGTAACTGCCGTCCGAGTTCTTTGCCAGGGTAGCGGAGGGAACCAATACCACCGTTCCTGCACCAGGATTAACCGTCAAATTGCCCGAGCCCGAACCGGCCGCATAGACGTTGTCACCCGCAAAGCTTGCAGTGACTCCGCCTGGATAGCTGCCGACCGGAATGGTACCTAGATTCGCGGTAATGCCTGCAATGCCTAACGCATTCGTTGTCGCCGGACCCACGTTCGAACCATTCAGAGAGAAGTTGATTGTCTTACCTGCAAGTGGATTGCCACCCGACGTCAAGGTCGCCGTCAGCGAGGCGGTTCCACCATACGTACCACTCGCATCCGGCACCGTGATGACTGTCGGCAACGGATTCTCCGGTCCGGTTGGCAGCGGCCAAACATAAGCACCGCGACTACGGGTCCAGAGTGCCAGCGTGGTGGATCCACGGTCGACTGCCATGTCCCAGATCATTACATTGGGTAGGCCAACGTTGAACCGCTTCCATTCCGGGGGATTCGCCGTGATGTCATCGGTGTAGTACAGGCCGAAGTCACTGCCGGCGAAGACCTGCATAGGGAAGTTCGGGTTGACAATGACCGAGTCCACCGGGATGTCCGGTAGGTTGCCGGTCTTGTCCGCCCAAGTGAAGGACGCACAATTCGCAACCGTGCAAACCACGCGGAATAGGTGTCCCGGATTGCTCGGGGTGTTGTCGTTGAAACCGCCTATCGCCGCGTAGCCGGTCGGCAAAGTGCGGTCCGCGGCGTCGGGCGCGAGCGCGACGCCCATAACCGGGCGATTCGGGAGCACCGAGTTCCCACCCGTTACATCAACCCAATTCGCCTGCGCCTGGACGCCGGTGCCCAGATTGAAACCGATCTGGACGTTACCGTCGTTGGTGCCGACGATGGCTACCGAGCTGTACTTCGGCGAGTACTTTACCTGGTTAATGAACGACCGGTTGCCCAGCGAGCCCTTCGTCAGGTTGGCGGTGGTCGGGTTGTTCGTTACGTACCATTTCACTGCACTGCGCGAAGTGCTGGAAATGTTGCCCTGAATGGTTTCCCAAACTCGCGTGGTGCCGGCTACGAGGTTGCCGCAACCACCGTTGGGACCCGCCGGCGGGCAATCATCGCCACCCGGGATACCACCGTGGAACATGTGTACAGGCAGAATGAACGACTGCAGATCGCTACTCCAGCCGCCGGCATCGCTGGTCCAGGTCGCGCCCGGGTTCGTGCAGTTGCTCACGCAACGGCTGAATCCGCCGCTATTGTTTCCCAACCAGAAACGCAACTGAGGTCCGCCGTAGCTGGTGGTTCCACCAGTACCCAGCGGATCGATCAGACCAGAGAAACCGTCGCCGCCGGTTCCCATCTGCCACATAGTCGGTCCCGTCGGATAGCCAGTGAAGGTCGCCGTGCTCGGACCATTGTCTTGCGCGCCCGCCGCCAATTGCGGATAAGCAGAACTGGCGAAGTTGCCGCTGATGTCCCCTGAGTAAAATTCGATGGAGTTGATCCCTCCGTCGACATTGAACCAGCTGGGACGAGTGGAACCGGTGACGCAAGTGGCGATACCGCCTGAGGTGCCAGGCGTGCAGGCCGCCGCAGTGGCGTTGGTTGTGCCGTGGATACCGCCGTCATCGCCGACCAGATAAAGGTCGGAACTGCCCGGCAGGAAAGTCTGTGCATGGTGATCGACGTGAACCACGTGATTGTTCACGCTCGTACCGTTGTAGCCGCAGGTTAGGTCGTACCAGGCCGTCCCTGTGCGGGTGACTAGGAACGTCTCAAAGGTATTAACGAGCAAGCGGTCGGCGTTGTTTGGATCGACCGCGATACCCTGGTCGTACCAGTTCTGCGGGTAATCGCCGGCGCCTGCGGATCCGGTGCAGGCAAAGATCGAGCCGCCTTGCGAACCGGCATTGAATGACCAGGTGTTGCCACCGTCGATCGAGGACCACATGCCGAGTTGGCAGCCATTTGTGTTACCACAACCGCTGTTGCTATTTGGCGCGATCGATTGCACCTGGGCATAGAGGACGTTCGGATTGCTGGGTGCGACCGCGATGTCGATACGCCCAAGCTGGTTACCGCTCGTCGCGCTGACATACGGAGCGCCGGAGCCGGCATTCATCGCCGCGCCGGTCGCGTACGGGCTGCCATTGTTCACTTTGGTGCCGAACACGAAACCGTTAGTATTGTTCGCGACTGAGGTAAAGCTGGGGCAGCCGCTGTCAGGAACATTAGCGAGATACAGGCCGTTCGCCCCGTTATTCCCGAGGTCGTACTGAACCGTCGTTGCGAATCCACGAACGCCAACTGCAGCGTAGATGCGGGTAACGTTGTTGCCCATGTTGGTCAACTCAAGACCCGTGATGTCCTGACGCTGATTGGTGAAACTGCTCGTGTAGCAGGGACCGGTCCAGTCAGCGCCGCCGTCGTATGAGACATAAAGGCCGACCTTGGTTCCTGCGAAGATGTTATTGCTGTTATTGGGATCAACCCGAACCTTGCCAATGGCGTTGTACTGCGGGAAGTTTCCAGCCGGTTCGACATATTCCGGTCCGAAAACGCTCGCACCTAACGTGGTCCAGGTCGCGCCACCGTCCGTGGACTTCAACACGCCTTGGCTGCCCATAGAGAACGATCCGTAGTTCAGATCGCCTGTGCCGGCGTAGACCGTGCTGTGGTTGTTGGGATCGATCGTAACGCTGCTGATGCTCGTAGTCGAGATCAGCGGATCGTCCGTCGTGACACTCCAGCTAGTCGATGACGAACAGCAATTCGTCGTCTTCCACACGCCGCCACCGACGCTGCCTGCATAAGCCACAATGCTGCCGTTCGTGGTTGTCGTCGGATCGATCACGATGTCGTTAATGCGGCCTTCAGTGGTCCCGTAGTCATAGCACCCGGAACATCCGGTCATGTGTTCGGGCTGCGGACCGGCCGGAAGAAATGCTGTGCCGGTAGTGACATAGTCGGGAACCCCTGTGATCGGGCTGCTCCCACCCAACGCGTCGCTGGCTCCGCCATCGGCGGTACTGTTCGCGGTCAGGGCTTTCGCCGACCCTTGCCCTCTACGACGGCCAGCGGGAATCCCACGCTTGATCTGGGCGTCTTGCCGCGCCGCACGCCGAACCCAGCCCGGATTAAACTTGCCGGTCGGATACGAAAGCCGATGATTCCAGTATGTCTCCTGGTCGATCATTCTTTCGCCGTCCGTCGCAGCGTGGCCAACACCGAACTGAGCACTCGCTCGCGTTCCCGATCGAGTACCTGCCGCCGACACCGTGAAAACCACTCGCGGCGCATCCGCGTCCGCCGAACGCACATCCGGCATCGTCGTGTTGATTGAAAAATTTCCTTTTTCGTCGGCTACCGCATGCAGCGTAATGCCGCCTTCACTTTCTTCTGCGCTAACGAAAATGCTTACCGCTTCGCCAGGTGTCCAACGTGAGCCGGTCAGGATGATTTGCTCGCCCGGCAAATAACTTTCTTTATCACGAGAAATAGATGGAGGATCAGGTACTGCCCTTGCGCCGTGGGAAGGGGAGGTTTTCTGTTTGTCAGTGGCTGCTTTCGCACTGCCTGTCGAGGGAATTAAGCAAACGGCCATCGCCAGCGCGAGAAACGCCGGCACACGACTGCGAGAAACACCGCGCAAATCCATTGCGTAGCTCTCCAGACTCTTTGACTTTTTTTTCTTACTGAACCTTGCCCTGGGACTTCGCTACTATTGAGAGTAGTGTGTATACCGTAGGCACGTGGAGTGCCATGAAATCATCTTGAATCGGGTACCTCGAGGTGTCCGGATCGGTATCGAACTCCATCTTCCTTAAGCGCAACTTACTAATGGCGATAGTTGGTCAATTTACGCCATGGACGGGCCTTATAGGTTTCGCAACTCCGATGATATTTGTCCGGTTTTTGCAAACGAATCGTCACCGTTATGTCGCAACACTTTGCAGATACGAGGGAAAAATGGGTTACTCTCGCGTACCCGTTAGTTTTACGAATATATTAACTATTTAGTAACTTTGGTGAGTAATTATCTAACCGAATGGTTATGAGGAATTCCAGGCAACCGTTGGAAGAAATCTACTGCTGCTTATGCCAGCTCTGGCCGCCGTCGTTGGTGTTCCACGTCTCGCCGGTCGAGGTATCTAGCGAGCCGTTTTGTTCGTCGATAAACCGCAGGCGGACAATGCCGCCCGTAATCGATGCATTCCCGTCATGCACCGGAATGGGCTTCCAGTTTCGTCCATTGTCGGACGAAAAATACAACACTCCCTTATCGCCGCCCGCCCAAACGTGATCGATCACCACCGCCACCGATCGGAAAATATGGTCGGCCAGCACGTTCTCCCAGTGCGCCCCCCAGTTGAACGATCGCTGCAAAATCCCTTCACGCGTGATCTGCCACTCCGTTCCCGTTGCGACCGACTTGATCGGGCTCACCGGGTGCAGGTATCCGTATGCCGACTTCATCCGCGTGGAGTCGAATTGCTTCTTGGGCATCATCGAATCTTTGGCGGGCTGGGCTTCTTGTGCAGCCGTCGGGGGCGGTGCTTGCGGAACCGGTGCCGCATTCATCTGCACAACTTCCGTTTCCTGAGTGACAATTACGGTTTCATTCGCTTGATAGGCATTGAGGGAATAGTTTCCCGCCGCATTCTGTTGTGCACTCGGTCCGCCGGTAGCGGCAGGCGCTTGCTTCGTCTCGGCTTTCTCGTCCTTTGCAGGTTGCACGGGAACCGTTTGCACCGTCACCGATTGCGCATAACTTCGACCCTGGATCATCGGCAGATTCTGGTCGCGCGTGTCAACCGTGAAAGCTTTGCTGGCGTCCAGCGATGCCGAATTGCCCGCCGAAGCGCCACTTGCCCCCGCCCCACTTTGGTCGATTCGCCCAGCCGCAGTCTCCGTGCTGGTACCGGCTTTTGCCAATACCGCGGTCTGCGGACGCTCATAACGCACCTGCTCCTGCAAATGTGGAGCGCGTCTCGTCCCAGCCACCTCTCCCTTCGCTGGAGAATTCACTGAAGACGAAAGCCGCTGATCGAGCGTCGGGTGGACGGCCTTCGCCTTAGGACTCGCAACTTGGGGCTCGGACGCGACCTTATCGGCTTCAACCGATTCGGCTGCTTGGGGCAATCTCTCTTCCATGATCGCCCTCGCTGCTGGCGCCGTTTTGCGCTCGCGCACACCAAGCGACACCGCCGCGACTACCACTACCGTCGTCGCGGCTACCGCTCCCCAGCGGAATAACGGCATCTCCCACAACCCGCGTTTGCGAACCGGCTCGGGAACGGGTTCAACCAGCGGCGAACCGGCCAGTGCCACCACTTCCCTGCAATTCGCGCACGTAGCGAGGTGGCCAAGCACCTGTTCCTGCTCACGAGTTGTCAGCGAGTGCTCGACAAAAGCCGTCAGCAGATCGGCATCCGGATGAGACTCCGGCCTGGCGCTTTGCATCCGTTCAAGTCCGCGCCGCTCGGGTTGGGAGAAGGTACTCATCAGTTACTGGTCTTCGTCTTCCTCTAGAACGTTTGTGAACCCTTTTCTTGCGTCAAGCTCTTCCGCACGTCGATCCCAAGATCCCTTACGTCGGTCTCGAACGCCTCTTCGGCCTGCCGCTTCGACATGCCGCTTTTTACCAGCCCGTTTTGAACCGATTTTCGCAGCGATTTCGTAATCCGATCGAGCTTTCGGCTCGCCGTGGCCTCATGGAATCCGAACATTCGGCCGATTTCCGCCAGCTTGCGGCCATCCAGATAATACGCTGACAAAATCGCTCTCGATTCGGCGTCGAGCGCAATCAAAGCCTCATCCACCGCAGCGTCAACTCGGGAATCCGCAGCACTCAATGGTGCCGCAGCAGGAGCGGCAAACTGCGAGCCGTCTTCCTCTTCTTCTTCCAGGCTCACCAGCCTCTTGCGCGATCGGTACCGGTTGATGAACTCCTGGGCAATGACCGTCCGCAACCAGCCTTCCAGCGATCCACGACCTGTATAAGAAGATAGTTTCGACACGCGCTGCCCATCGCGCTCGCCCATACCGTAAAGATCGGCGTAGATCGAATCCGCCAAATCTTTCGCCTGCGACGACTCTTTCGCGATCCCCAAAGCAGCGTCATACAGCAACTCTCGGAAGCGCGCCATGAACTGTTCCCAGGCTCGTTCGTTTCCCGCAGCACAGGCCCGCGCAAGTGCAAGATCCTCGAGCCGCAATCCCCCTAGAAAATCTTCCGCTTCTCGCTGCGTCGCCTCCGAAGGCAGGTACTTCTGAGCAATCGACAGTGCCCACCCTTCAAACTGTTGCAGAGTAATCTCGAACTTCTCCGCCTTCGAAGTCTGGTAAAGAAGATCACCCATCGCCGACACCGCGGCCGTCAATGCGGGACGAACGGCGGTTTGGGCGGTTCCACTCACGGCAGTATCTAACGATGGTAGCAAGATTTCCTGCAAGTCTCACTCTGTTAGACGTTCTGCTCCCAGAAGGGAAACCCGAAGGCCCCCGGGGCGGCACGGAACCTCCAGATCCAAAGCCTCCCCGGGGATATACCACCTCTTCCAGCAACGCCATCGGGTGATCGCCCCGGGAGAACGTTTATGCGATGGCAGAAGTGGTTTGTCGCAGGGGCCCTGGCAGTTGCGTTGTTCTTCTATGTCTCGCGTAGGCCAGTTCAGGCCGGCGAATTGCCGCACTCCGGATTCAAAGTTCTCGCGCCGCTGACCAGCGGCAATCTCACCATCTTCCCGGTCGTGACCAGCGCCATCCATGACACGCATATCTTCATAACCCTCGACGAAGGTTTGCGTAGCGGTGAAGTTATCGTCACCGAAGCCGGCAATGTTCGCGGATTGGTCCGCCGTCCGACTCCAACTCGTCCCTCCGACAGCGCACAGGTCAACACCCTGATGCTGGTGAACAACTCGAAACAACCTTTGTTGCTCCTGGCCGGCGAGATCGTAACCGGAGGCAAACAGGATCGCGTGATTGGCAAAGACCGCATCGTTCCTCCCGAAAGTGACCCCATCGATCTCGGCGTGTTTTGCGTCGAACCCGGACGATGGGTAGCGCAGTCAGACAAGTTCTCGACCACAGCGGAGCTGGTGCAGCCCAGCGTGCGCGCTCAGGCGATGGCCAAGAAAGATCAACAGGAAGTGTGGAACTCGGTGCGCACTTCGCATGCCGCCGCCAGTGAAACAGTCACGGTTACCGCCGCTGCACCCGAGTTGCAAACGACTACCTCCTACGCAACCGTCATGGATAACAAAGCGATTCGTAAGCAGCTCGATCAAATCACCGCGCCGATTGAGCGCGATTATCAAAGCGTGATCCGCAACCTCCGTGAGAAGAATGCCGTCGGAGTCGTTGTTGCGGTCAACGGAGAAATCCTGTGGGCCGACATCTTCGCCAGCCCCGATCTTCTCGGTCGTTATTGGCAGAAGCTGGTGCGGTCCTACGCCGCCGAAGCGCTGACACAAACCGGTAGCCACGGCAAAATCACTGAGTCAGAAGCCCAGGCCTTCCTCGATAAATTGCAGGGCCGTCATGAGACTGCCGAAACCGAGCCCGGCGTCTATCGTCACGCCGAAATCACCGGCGACGACTACAAAGTTTTCGAACTGACCTCGTTACTTCCGAAAACCGATTTCGAGGTGCACATCGCGAAAATGTACGAAGAACCCACTGTAGGACGCATGTATCGCGGCCCCGTCCCCCTGCAACGTTAAGCTTCCATCCCTAAACCCCAATGAGCCCGGCCCCTCGGCCGGGCATTTTTGTCGTCGCGCTTTTGCGTCGCTGAGTTGCGCAGCGTCCCCGGCCTGATGCACGATAGTCAGTTGCCTATGTGGGGGTGGCGCTTATGACAGAGCTGGCTTCCAAGTCCTGTGTGCCGTGCCGCGGAGGAGTTCCTCCTCTTGCCGGCAAAGAACTCGAAGATCTGCAAAAGCAGGTGCCCAACTGGGTGGTCGTCAACGGACATCACCTCAAACGCACCTTCACCTTCTCTGATTTCGTTTCCGCGCTGGCATTCGTAAATAAGGTCGGCGAAGTGGCCGAGAAGGAAGGCCACCATCCCGATATTTTCCTGACGTGGGGCAAGGCGGAAGTCACCACCTATACCCACAAGATCGACGGGCTGACCGAGAGCGACTTCATTCTCGCAGCCAAGATCGACAAGCTTGTTCAAAGCTTTTGACGCGGATCAACGCCGATCAACACGGATCGTTTTTGAGATTTATCTATTCATATATCCGCGTTCATCCGTGTTAATCCGCGTTGAAGGGTCCTCAAGAATATGAGCACAATCGACAAAGTTCTCCGCCGCAACGCCGACTTCGCACTCAACTACGACCCGGAGTACATCTCGCCGCGTCCGCGCATGAACCTTGCCGTTATCGCCTGCATGGACACGCGCATCACCCTTGCCGCCCTCGGTCTCAAGCCACAGGACGCCCATTTCATCCGTAACGCTGGCGGTATTGTCACCGACGACGCTTTGCGTTCGCTGATTGTCTCGCACTACTTTCTCGGCACGAATGAAGTGATGGTCATCAACCACACCGACTGCGGCCTGATGAAGCACAACGAACACGAAATGCAGAAGCACATCGAGCGCGAAGCGGGCGTGGCAGCCAGCGCCCCGATCAAGTTTCACGCCTTCAGCGACGTGGAGAAAAACGTTCGCGAGCAGTTGGCGAAACTCCGCTCCCACAACTGGATTCGCGAGGAGTTAACGATCCGTGGATTTGTCTTCGATGTGAAAACGGGAAAGCTGAAAGAAGTTGTAGGCTAACGGTTCGCAATTATGGAAATTAGCGAAGAGGAACAACAGACCAGGGACTTCGACTGGTATGCCGTCGATGAAGAAGGCTTTCTGGCTCATTTCACATCAGCCGGTTTCAAACGGCTTCCCGCAAGCGTTGTTGCAGACGCCGAGGGACTTGAGGTTGTCGACAATTACTTCCAACGTGCTCTCGTCAAAGGTGGCCATAAACTCGCGCAGCATCTGGCGGTGCGTCTGCATGGGGAATGGAAGGGCGAGCCAAACGAAGCTCGTTATTTGAGGGCTTTTGTCGCCATGGCGGACAGGGGACTCTACTCGTTTGATATTGAGAGTTATATCAGACCAGGGCTGGAGTATTTCCTTGTGGCACTACCGGAACAACCCCTGTTGCTGAGCGAACTGCCGAATCACGTTCAGAGCATCGTATCTCGCACGATTCTGAAAGGCGTTACTCTTTCGCAGCAATCCTCGGTTTCCTACGAATTCACGCTGCATATCTAACGGATACAACCGTCCACTGTCCACTAGTCACTAACCACTGCTTCACATCGCATGCCCGTTCCCCCTGCTCTTCTCTTTCACCTTGATCGTTCTTTTCAGCCTCGGCACCAGCACCGTGTAGTACTCCACCATCGCCGTGACGCGCTGTGTTTCCGACTTCATTCCCAGCAGCGTCTGCTTGAAATCCAGATCGAGCGGCACGCTGCCCGCCAGGTGAAACGAGAGCTGCGGATCGTCGAGTTCGATCCCCGTGGCCTCGGCGCCGGCAACGGCCAGCAATTCACCATGCAGTTTCACCAGTTTCTCGGCCTCGGGCTTGGGAGCGGCTTGCTCCTCGTCGTCGTCAAAGAAGCTCACCTCGGCGCGCAGAAACGTACGCTCCTGGTCGAGCCCGGTAATCTGAAACCGCTTTTGCCCCTCCGTAACGATGTCCAGCCGCCCGTCCTCGTACTTCTTCACCACTTCGCTGATCTCCGCCGTGCATCCGATTTCCGCCACCGCGTCCTGTTGCGCGCGCACGATGCCGAACGGCTCTTTGCTCTGAAGTGCCTCGTCAATCATTTCCTTGTAACGTGGCTCGAAGATATGCAGCGGCATGGGCGCTCCGGGCAGCAACACGACGTCGAGAGGAAACAGCGCAATCAGGCTCACCACTCGATTGTACGGCAAGCAGTGCTAGCATTTCAGAAGCGCTTTCACCGCGAATCAAGGCTAACCAAGCGAATTTGGGTTCAGGGTTTTCTATCTTGATATCCGTGTTGATCCGCGTGCATCCGCGTTAGACGATTTTGGTCTGGAAGCCCCTTGAAAATCGTTCTCATCTCGACCTACGAACTCGGCCACCAGCCGTTCGGTCTGGCCTCGCCCGCCGCATGGTTGCGCCGTGACGGGCACGATGTCGCCTGCATTGACACTTCGCAGCAGGCGCTTCGCGATCACGAAAATACAATCGCTGCGGCCGATGCAGTCGCCTTCTACCTTCCGATGCATACGGCAACGCGTATCGCGATGTACGCCATCGGCCGGGTGCGCGGATTGAATCCCTCGGCTCGCCTTTGTGCCTACGGGCTCTACGCGCCAATGAACGCCGATCTCCTGCGCGAACTCGGCGTTGAGAAGATTATTGGTGGTGAGTTTGAAAAGGAATTGACCGAGTGGATGGCATCTCTTCGTGCCCCATCGTCGCCTTCTTTTGGTGCAGGTGGGGATTTTGCTGTTGGTGCCCCATTCAAGCCCTCTGTTGGCTTGAGTAGGGTAGTGCACCTCGACCGCCTGACCTTTCTCACCCCCGACCGCTCCACCCTGCCTCCGCTCAAGAAGTACGCCAAGCTTCACCTGCCCAACGGCGAAGAGCGCGTCGCCGGATACACCGAAGCTACCCGCGGGTGCAAACATCTCTGCCGTCACTGCCCGATCGTCCCGGTTTACAACGGCGCGTTCCGCGTGGTGCAAAAAGATGTTGTTCTGGCCGACGTTCGCCAGCAGGTCTCCGCTGGCGCCCAGCACATCACCTTCGGTGATCCTGATTTCTTCAACGGCCCCACGCACGCAATCGAAATCGTTCGCGCACTCCACCGCGAATTTCCAGCTCTCTCCTACGACGCGACCATCAAGGTCGAGCATCTGCTGAAGCACGCCGGCCTGCTGCCAGCCCTGCGCGAGACCAACTGCGCCTTCGTCGTAACAGCCGTCGAATCTTTCGACGATCACGTCCTCGCCCAACTCGACAAAGGCCACACGCGCGCCGAATTCCTTGACGTCGTCAAACTCTTCCGCCAAGCCGGACTCAACCTCGCCCCGACTTTCGTAGCGTTCACTCCTTGGTCGACCCTTGAGAGTTACGACGACTTCCTTAGCACTCTCGCGGATCTCGATCTCATCGATAACATTCCCTCCATCCAACTCGCCATTCGCCTCTTGATCCCCGCCGGCTCCCGCCTTCTCGAATTGCCCGACATTCGAAGGATCATCGGCCCCTTCGATCGCGAAAAACTCTGCTATCCATGGCAGAATTCCGATTCTCGCGCCGACGCCCTTCATCTCGAACTCGAACAGCTCATTCAGAACGCCGCCAAGCTCAACCTCACCCGCCGCCAGATCTTTTCCCATGTCCGCTCAGCCATCAGTTCCAAATTGGGAAAACCGACTTGTCCCACTCTGGAACCCTTGCCCTCTCGCGCCACCATTCCCTATCTCACCGAACCGTGGTACTGCTGAGCAGAACCGACGACGGGGCAGTTGGCCCCATTTTGAAACGTTCAGCAACAAGCAATCGCCGAGCCAAAGCTGCGGGCGAGCCTCTCTAAGTGGAAGAAAAATCTTGTACTTCCGCCGGAATTTCATCAAAAATGCAGAAACCAAATCCAGCTGTTCACCATCTAAATGGGGACGGCGTTCACAACCGGCGAGAAAATGCAAGCGATTTCTAGAACTCCGCTTCTAATAGCGGGCAGACCATGCTAAAATTTGAAGGTTTCTGCACAATTCCTTGATTCTCCCGCCGACTACAAGTTGATTTGGGAAGCCCGCTTCCCCGCTTTTGGGACGCCGTGAGGGGTACTCTGCATTGCCTATTGACGATAAGTACGACATTAAAAAGCTGATCGACGCTGGTAAGGAGAAGGGATACCTGACCTACAACGAGGTCAACGACCTGATCCCGCATGACCTGCACTCTCCGGAAGACCTCGACGATCTGCTGACGACGATTGGTACCCAGGGCATTGATTTGCTTGAGGGTTCGAAGCTCCCGTCGTCTCAACTGGAAAAACGCTTCGACGCTGAACTGGGCGAGGAAGGCGAAGAGGTCGAACTCGATCTCACGCCCGGCGCGCTTGAAAAAACTAACGATCCCGTTCGCATGTATTTGCGCGAAATGGGAACCGTCCCGCTGCTCACACGCGAAGGCGAAGTCGAAATCGCCAAGCGCATCGAGCGCGGACAGCTCAAAGTATTGAAGGCCCTGTCGCGATCCCCGATCGTGGTGCGCGAAATCCTCGCCCTGGGCGAGGACCTCAAGAAAGGTGTGCGATCGATTAAAGAGATCGTTACCTTCGACGAAGAGGAAATCACCGAAGAAGTCCTGATGAACCGGTTGAAAGACATGACCGGCAAAATCGACGAGATCGGCAAGCACTACAAGAAGGGTGCCGTGCTCACCGAGAAGCTTCAAGCTTTCCCGGTGGCGAAAAAGAAGTCGAAAGAATATCGCCGTTGCCGCATGTCGCTCGGGCGCGAACTGGTTCGCCTCTCGCGCGACGTCCGCAAACTGGGATTCACCAACCCCGAGCGCAAACGCCTCACCGAACGTCTGATGAAGATGGTCGAGCAGATGCGTTCGCTCGAGCGGCAGATTGATGCCACCGAACGCAAGGCCGAGGCCACCCGCAACGAAGAGCAGAAGAAGGAACTGCGCAAGCAGGTCCGCACACTGCGCGGCGAAGTCGAACGCCTCGAGCTGGAAGCCGGCGCCACCGTCCATGACCTGAAGCGCACACAGCGCGACATCATTCAAGGCGACATGGACGCCGAGCAGGCCAAGCGCGAGCTGATCGAAGCCAACCTGCGACTGGTCGTCTCGATTGCCAAGAAGTACACCAATCGCGGACTGCAGTTCCTCGACTTGATCCAGGAAGGCAATATCGGCTTGATGAAGGCCGTCGACAAGTTCGAATACCGCCGTGGTTACAAGTTTTCGACGTATGCCACTTGGTGGATTCGCCAGGCCATCACTCGCGCCATCGCCGACCAGGCCCGCACCATCCGTATTCCTGTGCACATGATCGAAACCATCAACAAGCTGATCCGCACTTCGCGGCAGCTGGTGCAGGAACTCGGACGCGAACCAACGTCGGAAGAAATCGCCAAGCGCATGGACATTCCTGTCGCCAAGGTCCGCAAGGTCCTGAAGATCGCTCAGGAACCCATCTCGCTGGAAACGCCGATCGGCGAAGAAGAAGATTCGCACCTCGGCGATTTCATCGAAGATCGCGCCGTGGTGTCACCGGCCGAAGCCGTCATCAACGTGAACCTGAAAGAGCAGACCGCTCAAGTGCTTCGCACGCTCACGCCGCGCGAAGAGAAGGTCATCAAAATGCGCTTCGGGCTGGAAGACGGCAGCGAGCACACGCTCGAAGAAGTCGGCCAGTCGTTCGCGGTCACACGCGAACGCATCCGGCAGATCGAAGCCAAGGCGCTGCGCAAGCTGCGTCATCCTTCACGCTCGCGGAAGCTGCGCGCGTTCATGGATGGAGTCAGAGACTAGTCATACGAGTGAACTCACAGGGCCCGATCGTCGATCGGGCCTTTTTTCTGTCTGGAGACCGCATTGTCTGCTGAGGAAAATAAGGAAGTTGTACGCAAATACGTGGAATTATTTAACGTTGGCGAGATGGAGCGCATCTTCACTGAGCTCTCCACGCCAGATGTGAAAATTCATGGCGTGCTCGGCTCGGGCGGTAAAGATATTGCCCTGCCGATCTGGAACGAGCTCCACAACTCGCTGGCGATGAAGCTGACGCTCGTGGAAATGGCGGCCGAAGGCAACACCGTCGCGGTCCTGCTCAGGGACTCAGGAAAGTTTCAGGCGCCGTTTCGCGGAATGCCGGGCGTGCAGCCAACAGGCAAATCGTACGAGGTCCCGGCTATGGCGTGGTTCCACTTCCGCGACGGCAAAATCTCCGAACGCTGGGGCGCTCGCGACTCAGCGGCGATCATACGGCAGATCGGCTGACATCAGCAGCGGGCGTTCCAGCTCATTTTGAGCCACGGGCGCCGTTTCTAACCACATCTGTGCCTCTGCATGTGACTTAAGATTTGGTTCTCTTGAAACTATGTCCCGCAGTTATCCCGCAGCAGCGTACAATGAAGCTACACTCAGAAATCAGGGAGAATCATGGCTCAGGTCTGTAAATGTTCCCACGAGAAACGCGATCACCAGATAACCTCAGGCTCTGGACGCGGCGCGTGCTGCCAGTGTGTATGCGACGCATTCGTGTCGAGCACTCCCCGACCGCCCCGCCCGAAGCAGCTTCCCGAAGAAGTGACCGTGGCTCCTGTCCGTCGCGACTGGATTCTTCGCTAGAACCATCTACCCCGATTCAGGGCCGCTCCGTCACCTGTTTCCCACCCGCACCCGGCAGTGCACTCTTCGCGCCGCCTTTCGCTTCCGATTCGAGCAGCGTCTCGATATTCGGATACGCATAGATCGTCGGCGCGTGATTCTGCATCAACCCTCCAGTATCCGCCGTCGGACCATAGTTGCTATGCAGATCGTGGCGAAACATCCGCAGCATCGCCATCTGCTGGCCCCGATGGTGCGACGTGTGCGTCAAACGGCGAACCATCACCCACGCACGCGATCGCTCGACATCGAAGAACTTCGTCGCGCCTTCGAACCACGCTTCGTCTTTCGCCTTGAGAGCCACGAGCCGCTTGCCGCTGTCTTCGGCGTATTGCTGGACGAAGTTCAGCCGCGTCTCCGGCTTGGGCAGCGGCGGTGCGCCGACGTCGATGCCCAACATGTTCATGAACCACAGGTTCTCGCTTACGCACTGATGCACCATCTGCTCATGTACGCTGCGTCCGCGGGGATCGTCAGGATGCGGTCGCCGCGACAACTCGTCATCGCGAAACTCGCTCCACACACTCACCACCTTGATGCGCTCGGTGGCGTAGGTTTCGATGAGGAAGTCGTATCGCATCGGCACCTCCTGCGGGCCGATGATAGCGCAAAAAGAAAAACCCGGCAGGCGCGCCGGGTTCCGATTCTTCCGCGGATCTACACCGCTACTGCTTGCTGCTGATACTCCTCGTACGATCCCTTGAAATCCGTGATCTGGTGGTCGTTTTCGAAGTGCCAGATGCGCGTCGCGACTTCATCGATCAGGTCATGATCGTGCGTCACCAGCAACACCGTCCCCTGGTACCGTTGTAACGCTATGTTTAGGGCGTTAATCGCTTCGAGATCGAGGTGGTTGGTCGGCTCGTCGAACACCAGCACGTTGTGTTTTTGCAGCATCAGCTTGCAGAACAGCAGCCGCGCCGCTTCGCCGCCCGATAGAACGTCTGTCTTCTTGTTGCCCTCGTCGCGCGCGAACAGCATCTGGCCAAGCAAGCCGCGGATTTCCTCGGTTGACGCACCCGGATCCCACCGGTGCAGCCACTCCAGCGCCGTCATGCCTTTTTCGATCAGCGAGCGATGGTCCTGCGGAAAATATCCCACCGAAGCCTCATGCCCCCAGATCACCTTGCCGCCATCGATAAACTTGCCGTTGTAACCGCTGGTGGCGCGCAGTTCCGATTCCGGGATGGTCGGCGAGTTCGCCAGCAGCGCATTCACCAGCGTCGTCTTGCCGGCGCCATTGCGTCCCATCAACGCGATCTTTTCTCCGCGTGTAACGCTGGCGGTAAATCCCTTCACCACTTCTTTCTCGTCGTAGGCCTTCGCCACCTTCTCCAGTTCCAGGATGTGCTTTCCCGACGGCCGTTTCTGGTCGAACCGGATATACGGACGCTGAATGTTCGACTTCGCCAGCTCCGTCAGTTGCAGCCGCTCCACTTCCTTGCGACGCGATTGCACCTGGCTCGAGCGCGTACCGGCGGCAAACCGCGCAATGAACTCATTCAACTGCGAAATCTTCTTCTCGCGCTGCGCGTTCTGCGATTCGATCTGCGACCGGATTTGCGTCTTCTGCAGCACCATTTCGTCGTAAGTGCCGGTGTAGGTGATGATCGTCTCGTAGTCGATGTCGGCGATGTGCGTGCACACGCTGTTCAGGAAGTGGCGGTCGTGCGAGATCACGATCAGCACGCCGTCGTAGCGATTCATGAACTCCTGCAGCCAGTGGATCGAATCGAGATCGAGGTGGTTGGTCGGCTCGTCGAGCAGCAGCGCCATCGGATGTCCGAACAGCGCCTGCGCCAGCAGTACGCGAACTTTTTGACCGCCCTGGATTTCGCCCATCTTGCGTTCGTGCAGTTCGTCGGGAATGTCGAGTCCCTGCAACAGCAACGCCGCATCGGTCTCGGCCGTGTAGCCGTCCTCCTCACCGACAATGCCTTCGAGCTCGCCCAGCTTCATGCCGTCTTCGTTCGTCATCTCCGCCTTGGCGTAGATATGCTCGCGCTCCTCCATCGCCGCCCACAGGCGCTTGTTGCCCATGATCACCGTGTCGATCACGCGATACTGGTCGAACGCGAACTGGTCCTGGCTGATGACGCCGAACTTCTTCGGACGAACCACCGAGCCCTTCTGCGGCTCCAGTTCGCCGGTCAGCAGCTTCATGAACGTGGATTTGCCCGCGCCATTCGGGCCAGTAAGGCCGTAGCGCTTGCCATCGGTAAACGCGGTGGAGACCTCTTCAAACAGAACTTTGGCGCCGTAGCGCATCGATACGTTACTTACAGAAATCATGAGCTTTTCAAAGGAACTGCGGGATTTGCTTCAGGGCAGGTCGCAGCTAACTATATTAAGGATAACATGGTGTCCGGATTAGAATCGGTTCTGATGCGCTGCCGGTTACCGCTCACGATCGCCCTGTTCACGATGACAGCTGTTGGTGTTCTGCTCGCCCAAACGAAGCACCACTCGGGATCTTATCCGCAATTCTATGACCTGTCCCCGCAAGACGCATCTCGGCTCAATCAACAGCGTGCAGTTATCACGACCGTAGCGAGGCAGCGCTACGGTACGAAGTCGCTGACCGCGACCAAAGCCGATCTACCTGTTCTGCAGAGACTGCTCGACGATCGGGTATTCGGTGTATCTCAGACTTATCAGCTACAGTGCCTCGGAGTGGCATTCGGCGATGTTCTGGCGAGCGAACTGCCGCTGCACTGGGTCATGGTTACGGATGAGTTCGGAACTGATCCGACATTACGTTTCAAGAAGACTAGCGTGAACGTCAATGCTCTCACCATGATTTCGAAGCGAGTCGAGAGGGGCGAAGCGGTTAGCCTAACTGCACTTCTGAGTACAACTCGCCAGCAACTTTCCAACTTAGAAAAAGATCTCCGCTGACGGATAACGCGAGCGTCGGGATTTTTTCAGGCTTTGGCGCCGTAACGCCGAGGTGCATGCTACCCGGATAGAATCACCGCCGGCTTCTCGACAGCCACGCTGAAGAGCCGCATAATTGGCGCGTATGAGCAAGGTCAAGTCGCCACAAGACAAAAAGTCGAAAAGCCTTCTGAAGGATCGACGGAACGTGTATGGCGAATGCCCCGCGTCTAGCCGAAAAAACATACGTCGTGGCAAGCGACGTAGCCATATGGAAATTCGCCGCGCCGTGGCCGAAGAACTCCGAGCAGTTAAGGGCACCAGTGTGGATAGTGATAGCGACGCCTCGGAGATACGAACAACAACCCGAATGGCTGAACTCGAGCGTTCATCGTTCAAGAAGATGCCTGATGCTCCGCTGGCCGTCGTCCTAAGGAGAAAAGCCAAGAAGCGGAAGAAAGAAGCCGTGACTCGTGGTAACTGGAACCAACACGAGCGCAGCGAGGCGCGACTACTCCGTAACATGAAACATAAGTAATCGATCGACAGCATCTGTAGTTAGAACGGAGTCACGCACCGCAATCACAATCGTGAGCCCGATGAAAAGCGACATGAATAAACTGAGTGCTGAGGAACGCCGCAAACACTTAGAGCCAGGCTGCATGACGAAGAAGTGTCACACGACGGAAGAACGTTGTCACCCGGAACATGGTGCGGCGTGATCGAAGGCGTTCCCGAAAGGCCAACGATACCTGCTGGAAGGCTGAGCTAAAATCCCACTGCCTATGAAATATGTCGCATTACGGGTCGCACTCTTGAGCTCTCTCATTTTGATGTTGTCAGGGTGCGAATATCGTTTGATGGCGCCGTATCCGCCGTCTCGGCAGCTTATTCGCATCGACGCTCAGAAACCCGAGCAGTACAAGCTGGAAATGAAAACGGGAAATATCAGAACCTTCGATGTCCCTATCGATGGTCGAGTAAGTTTGGAGGTTCCGCCGTATCGTCAAAGCTGTGGCCCTTACCTCTTCGGTGCCATCAGGGTTGGCGGCGATGGCGATCCGCTCAAGAATTGGACGGTATCCATCACGCGTGAGGGAAAAACCGTGCGTCGGCTTTCTCTGGCTCATTGCTGCAACTCACCACGGACGGTGGCGGATATCATGTGTTGAAAATTGGCTAAGCCTGCATACCCGAGAATCCACGCTGATCACCTAGGTGTTATCCTGATCCATCATCCCATTCCATTGGGGCTTTCTGTCATGTCTGATCCACGCACTCCTGATACCAACGTCGATCCCGCTGAAACCGAATCTTTCGGCGATCTCCTCCAGCAATACGAGAAAGAACATCGCCGTCCCAAAGACGACAGCCGCCAGATCGAAGCAACGGTCATCAAGGTTTCCAACGACACCGTTTACCTCGACATCGGCTACAAGTCGGAAGGCATTCTGCCCCTCGCCTCAACGCGGGGCGAGGCGGTCAATCCCGGCGACAAGATGTTCGTCTCCGTCAAGGGGCGCAATCCCGAAGGTTACTACGAGCTATCGCGCGGCAAGGTGTCGCGCCCAACGGACTGGGCCTCGCTGGAAAAGGCCTTCACCGAGCGGTCCACGATCATGGGCACCGTCACCGGCGCGATTAAAGGTGGCGTTACCGTCGATATCGGCGTACGCGCCTTCATGCCTGCCTCGCGCTCGGCCACCAAAGACGCCGGCGAGCTCGAAAAGCTGGTGGGATCGGAAATCAAGTGCCGCATCATCAAGATTGACGTGGCGGACGAAGACGTCGTTGTCGATCGTCGCGCCGTCGTCGAGGAAGAAGAGCGCGCCGGCAAAGAGCAGCGCTTCTCGGAACTGGCGGTAGGCAACATCGTCAACGGCACCGTGCGCAGCCTCACCGATTACGGAGCGTTCGTCGACATCGGCGGAGTCGATGCCCTGCTGCACGTCAGCGACATTTCGCGCACTCGCATCAACAATCCTGCCGACGCGCTTTCGGTCGGCCAGCAGATTGAAGCGCAGGTGCTGAAAGTCTCCAGCGAGGGCGACAAGCGCCGCATCTCCATCGGCATGAAACAGCTTGCGCCCGACCCGTGGTCCACGGCTGCCGAGAAGTACAAGGTTGGCGAGAAGGCACGCGGCACCGTGACCCGCGTCGTCGACTTCGGCGCCTTCGTCGAGCTCGAGCCAGGACTCGAAGGACTCATCCACATCTCCGAACTTTCGTGGAACCGCAAGATCAAGCGCGTCAGCGAAGTGGTGAAGCAAGGCGATGCCGTCGAAGCCATCGTTCTCGGCGTTAACCTCGCTGATCGTCGCCTCTCGCTCGGACTGAAACAGACGTTGGGCGATCCCTGGGCCGACGCGGCCAAAAAGTTCCCCGTCGGATCGCAGGTGGAAGGCCCCATCACCAACATGCAGAAGTTTGGTGCCTTTGTGCAGATCGCCGAAGGCGTCGAAGGCATGGTCCACGTCAGCGACATCACCGCCGACCGCCGTCTCAATCATCCCAGCGACATGCTCAAAGTCGGACAGGTCGTCCAGGCGCAGGTGCTGGCCGTCGATGGCGACAAGCGCCAGATCAAGCTCGGCATGAAGCAACTGGTACCGACCGGGCTCGACGAGTATCTCGACGAGCACAAAGTCGGCGATGTCGTCAGCGGTCGCCTGATCGAGGAAGCCGGAGACACCGCTCGCGTCGAACTCGGCGAGGGCATCCAAGCCACCTGCCGCATGGCCGCGCGGATGGCAAAACCGGACGAGCCGAAGCAGGCCGCCAAGGCCGACCTGTCGTCGCTGAGCTCCATGTTGCAGGCGCGTTGGAAGGGCGCAACCCCCAATCCCGAAAAGAAAGAACCTGCTCGCGCGGGGCAGGTCCGCAGCTTCAAGATCGCGAAACTCGACAAGTCGGCGAAGAGGATCGAGCTCGAACTGGCATAGGCAGCATCACAAAAATTTGAAGGTCCTATAAGAAAATAAAGGACTTAGCAATCGCCTATTTGAAAACAAAGCACTTAGCTGGCGCGCTTTCGTCTCTTTCCTGCTGCAAATAACAAAACAAAGGACTTAGTTCCGTCTAGCCCTTTCCTTCCAGTACCGCTCTTAGCCGGTCATACCCAGCGCGGCTGACCGGGAGACGAGCATCGTTGGTCAGCACCGCGACCTTGCTGTCTTTGCCATAAGGCTCGATCTTGGCCACGCGCGATAAGTTCACGAGGTAGGAGCGGTGAATCCGCAAGAAGTTTTTGGGGTCGAGCGCCGATTCCAGGCTGGCGATGGTCTGCTGCTTCAGATATTTGTGGCCTTCGCTGGCGAGCGCGATGTAGTCATCCTGAGCCTCGACGTAGTCGAGCTTCGCAACGGGAATGATGTGGACACGCGTACCGTCCCGAACCACGACGCGATCGAGATACTCTCCCGGGGCACGCGCGGACTGTGCGATCTCCGCGACCCTGTTGCGATCGGGACCGCTCCCGCCGATGCGTTGCCTGGCGTGCTGCAGAGCCTTTTCGAAACGATCCGCGCCAAACGGCTTCAGCAGGTAGTCGACGGCGTGGACCTCGAATGCTTTTAATGCATATTCGTCATAGGCGGTGGCGAAGACGATGGCCATGTCGTTGCCAACAAGTTCGAGCACCTCAAAGCCGTCGAGCTTGGGCATCTGGATGTCGAGAAACAGCAGGTCGGGCTTAAGCTCGGTAACGGCCTTTACGGCCTCGAAGCCGTTGGCGCATTCGGCGACGATCTCGAGTTCCGGATGCGCCGACATCAGTTCGCGCAATACCTGTCGCGCCAGTTCCTCGTCGTCAACAATAACCGTACGGATTTTCTCGCTCACGCAGCGGCGCTCCTTTCCACCGGCAGGCTGATGGCGACACGAAAGCAATCGCCATCGGCAGTGGCCAGAAAGCTGGCGTCTTTGCCGTAGCGGGTTTCCAGGCGCTCCCGCACATTCGCCAGTCCAATACCACTTCGCCGTTTCGACTTGTATTCAGGATCGAAGTTATTCTCTACCGTTATCGTCAGCAGGTCACCGGCATGGGCGTTCAGGCGGATCCATCCGCCCTCGGGAAGGTGCGCCACGCCATGCACGATCGCGTTCTCCACCAGCGGCTGCAGGAGCAGTGGAGGAATGATGCAGCCAAGCGCTCTCTCGTCGATGATTTCTTCCATGCTCAGCCGGACGCCGAACCGAACCTTCTCGACTGCCAAGTAGCGATGGATCAGTTCCAACTCTTCGTTCAGAGCGATCAGCGTTTTCTCGCCCATGCCGAGCGTGGTGCGCAAGAAGTCGGCGAGCGAGATGCACATCTCGCGCGCTTTCGCCGGATCGATGGAAGTGAGGGCGCTGATCGAATGCAAGCTATTAAAGATGAAGTGCGGATTAATTTGCGCTTTCAATGCGCGGAGTTCGGAATCACGGGCCAGCACGCGTGCCTCGGTCGCGCGCTGTTCGGCCTTGCGCGTCGATTCCATGGTCTGCATGACGTAATACGAAGCCACCCACAACAGGTAAATGAGAAGGCCGGTGCCGAAGATAAGTCTGTAAAGTCCGGCGTAATGCGACAGTCCCTGGAAGGGCTCTAAGAATAACAGTCCAGAGACATAAAGCATGGCGAGCAACATCCAGGCGCCGCTGATCAGCGCCGCGGCCATTGCGTGAGTAACGACGATTCGTACAACGCCGGAGTTGTGCAGCGGTGTCGCCTGGCACGGATACCACGCCAGCAGGCATAACAGCGCGTAAATGGGAGCCAGCAGCCACAACAGCATGCCCGCTTCCTGCGAGGCCAATCCCGCCGCGCGGAACAGGTACACCAGCAGGCCGGTGAGCGGGATCCACACCACCACGTAAAGCGCGAGTTGTCGGGGACGGCTGACGATGGGATGCATAGATCGCGTCAGTTCTTGACTTCGACGCTGCCGAAGACTGCGCCGCCACGGATGATGAGGTTCTTAACGGGGCCGGTAGTCGGCAATGGCGCTCGGGTGCGGTTTTCGCACGAACCAAAGACCGCGCCGGCTTCGATGACGACGTTCCATGAGATGGGAACGCGAATTTCAATGGCGCCAAAAACCGCATTCACTTCAAGAACGGCGCTATCGGCCGCGATGTTGGCCTGGATGAAATCGAGTTCAATGCTGCCGAAGATTGCGGAGGCCGACCCCTGGGTGAAATTCTGATCGGTGATGGTCTTCTCCACCGAGGAGAACACGCTCTCCGGGCGCAACGTACCAGACGTAAGCGGCAGGTTCATTGGCTTCTTGCGCATTGCCTCCCAAATCATCAACCCGCCGAAACCGATGAGGAAGATCGGCCACATCTGCGTCCAGGCGAGATAGCCGAATTGCGCGGCGAGCAAGAGGAAGCCCCACAGCAGCATGATGCCGCTGCCGATGATGCCACCGCCTTTGCAGCGCTGGTCCTTGGACAGGAGGCCGTTGAGCCCGAAGATAATAAGGAACAAGGGCCATAGTTTCCATAAACTCCCGACATAAAAGATGCCGGCATGATCGAGCATAACCAGCCCGCCGATCACGATTGCCAGCACCCCCGTAATCAGTACGGGGTTAAAGCGACCTTGATTTGCCATAAGGCATCTCCACCGAACGGCCGGAATGCGCCACCGCGTGGCAGCTTTCCATGTCCGCGAGCCAAACAACCAGTCCCACGATAATCAGCAGCAGCGGCCACCACTGTTCGATCGCTCCCCATTGCGGGACATGGCTGAAGTCGAGGACACCAAGTCTAACAAGTGCGCCCGCAAATCCAAGGATGATCAGAGTGATTCCGGCTACGACGTCGGCAGTGGCGGCTTGAATCTTTGAGGCTGACATCTTAAATCTCCTGCGTTCTGCTTTGAACACTTGTGAGATTAGCGATGCCGGAAGAGGCTTTCCCGCGCTTTTCGGCGAATAAGGTGTAGTTACCGGCGAATGCCGGGGTTAGTGGCTTAGATCGGCCTGGAGCCGGCGCATGGATTCCTGGCTGACGCGGATGGTGCCGCCACGGGAGGTGTCGAGGTCGGCGATCAGGCAGATCACCGCGGCCATCATCAGCGGCAGAATAAGCATGGGGAACCAGAACCGGGTCCGCAGGGTGAACCCGAAAGCCAACGAGGTCAAGCCGGAGATAAAGAAAATGAGAAACCAGATCGTATTCGGAATGCGGTTCTCGAAAGCTTCGAGACGCTTGGCATCGAGGTCAATGGTGTCGTTGAGGGTCAGCATGAAAGCGCCAGTCACGGCGCTTCGGTCGTTTTGGATGGCGAGCATACACTCGGACCACAGTTGGTTTTGCAATGATTTGGAGCGCGCTTCCGCGGCGGAGATGCGAGCTGAATCAAATCCAGCATCGGCGAATTGAAGGCGGGCATCGACATACTGGCGAAGGAGGTCGCGCACACGCGACTGCGCCGGCTGGGGCAGAGTTCCGGCCCGCAGCCAGGTAGTGCCGATGGCATTGGCTTCTTCGACCACCAATTCGCGGCGATGGTCGTAACGCGGCACCGCCATCGCCAGCGTGAAACCAAGCAACAAGCTGAGCAGAATCATGAGGTCGTTGCTGATCCTCGAGACCTGGTCCTGCCGTTCCTCTTCGAAAGAAATCTGCAAGCGTTTTCTAAGACGAGCGCCACACTCGATGAGGGTGAAGGCAGCCAGACAGGTGATGGGAAGCCACATCCATGGATGGTTCTCGAAGCTGCTCATATCCAAAACGCCTGATTCGGAAGGTACCACGCGAGCAGCCGGGGTGACGAACAGCAAGTTGTGCCAGAACGGCAGGCAGACGGTGATTCGCGTCACACGGCAAATACGAAAGCTGTGGATAGAATCTGCCTGCTTCAGCTACTCAGGAGGCCCGCCCGTGGCCGTCGAACTAGAAACCAAGTCGCTGCCTGCCAATGCTTACCAGAAACTGGAGAAGAACCAACCGTATTTGCCACTTGTAGCGGCAGAAGTTCACCCGCCAGAGCTAACGTGGCGGTCGATCTTGTGGGGCGCATTTCTTTGCGTGATCTTTAGCGTCGCATCGGCATATTCGGGATTGAAGGTTGGGCAAGTGATGGAGTCGGCGATCCCGATTTCGATTCTCGCCATCGGCCTGGCGCGACTGTACAACCGTCGCTCGTCGCTGCTGGAGAACGTGATCATCACCGGCATCGGCGGTGTGGCCGGATCGGTGGTGGCGGGAGCGATTTTCACTTTACCTGCACTGTACATTCTGCAGCTCAACCCGCATCCGGTGCCGACGATTTTCATCTGCGTGGCCGGCGGGTGCCTGGGTGTGTTGTTCCTGATTCCACTGCGCCGATACTTCGTGCGCGACATGCACGGAGTCCTGCCCTATCCGGAAGCGACCGCCATAACGGAAGTGTTAGTTACGGGCGAAAAAGGCGGATCGCAGGCGCGACTGCTGTTACAGGCGACGGCCATCGCCGGCGTGTACGACTTCTTCGTCACCACGTTCCAGTTGTGGAAAGAGTTCGTTGACTTTCAGTTTGTCGGCTTCATGAAATTGCTCAACGAACGCGCGCGGATGACGTTCAGCTTCGACGCCATCGGCTTCATTCTCGGGCTGGGTTACGTAATGGGACTACGCAGTTCGATGATCCTGTGCGCGGGAGGGGTGCTGTCGAACCTGGTGCTTGTGCCGTTGATCTGGTTCATCGGGAATCACATCGACTATGCAGTTTATCCGGCGGCGGTTCCGATCTCGAAGATGACGGCGTTCATGATTTATCGGAACTATGTTCGGTTTATCGGCGTGGGAGCCATCGCCACGGCCGGCATCTTCGGCATCATCAAGTCGCTCAAGATTGTGGCCGGATCGTTTGGCATCGCGTTGAAAGTATTCCGCAAGAATGCACCGGTCGCGGAGGTAAGAACGGACCGCGATGTGCCGATGATCTCGATTCTGCTGGGCGTAGTGTTGAGTGCGATTGCGGTTGCGGCGTTCCTCGGACACCTGCCGGTTTCATGGACGGTGATGGGAGTTGGGACGCTGATGGCGCTGGTGTTCTCATTCTTCTTCACTTCGGTGGCGGCGAACGCCATTGCCACCACGGCGCGCAACCCGGTTTCCGGCATGACCATGCTCACTATCATTGTTTCTTCGATTGTGCTGCTGCGTTTTGGCGTGTCGGGCACCAGCGGCATGTTCTTCGTGATGGCGATCGCGGGCATGGTGTGCACGGCGCTTTCCGTTTCGGGACAAGCGGTGACCGACCTGAAAACCGGTTACTGGCTCGGCTCCACGCCGGCGGCGCAGGAGAAAGTGAAGTTCGTTGGGGTGATTGCAGCGGCTGTGGCTGCCGGGCTGACGATCGTCATGCTGGCGCGAACATTTCAGTTCGGCGAAGCGCTGCCGGGAAACACGAACCCGGTGCTGCCGTCGCCGCAGGCTTCGATCATGAAGGCGCTGGTGGAGGGGTTTATGAGCCACCAGCCGGTGGCGTACGTGCTGTTCGGCGTGGGAGCGATGATCGCCGTCATGCTGGAAATGCTGGGGCAGCCGTCGCTGATCTTTGCCCTCGGAATGTATCTACCGCTGGAGTTAAACACGCCAGCGCTGGTCGGCGGATTCCTGTCGCACTTCCTGAACAAGAAGGCTGCAAAAACAGACGGCGAGGGCGGTCGATCGATTCGCGAGCGCGGGGTGATAATCGCTTCCGGGCTGATGGCGGGCGGTGCGCTTGGTGGAGTCTTCGGCGCGGCGCTGCGGCTGATTCCGCACTTCAAGGAGAACTGGGTGCATCTGCCGTTTTATGAGAATGATCCGATCTCGCAGACGGTTTCGGCAGTAATGTTCGTGGGCCTGTGCCTGTATGTCTGGTTCGGATCGGTTCGCGGAAAGAAGGAAATCGAATGGACCAGGTAGGATGCCCTTTGGGTGGCTACCTACCTGGCTACAGTCCGATCTCGATTTCTATTTGGCCGGTCCGTATACGAGTAAAGTGAAGGTTCCGGGCTTGATCGGCGGCCTTCTTTGACCTTCTACCGGCGGTCCAAACTCTGCCGTTACAAGAAACACCCGGTGCGTCAGCGGATCAAGCGCCATGGTGCGCGCTCCACGCTGCGTGGGGACGTTGCCATCCGATAAGTAGGTCCCATCCCTTTGCCCAACTACGGACAATGAACCTTCGCCGTTAGAAGCAAACGCCAGGTTCAATCCCGGATCGTATCCCGCGCCGTCTGTCCCTTGTCCGGTTGGAACCGTGGCGACGGTCTTGCCCGTAGCGGTGCTGACCACGTACATCTTCGAGTTTCCACAAACCGAAAACAGCACTCCGCGTTTCTCGTCGATCGCCAGTCCGGAAGGCTCTTCGCAGCCATCAAGTTTCCAATGGGCGGTCGGCGTCCACGTTTTGGAATCAACGACAGCGATCTCACCGAGGTCTTCTACGTTCACATAAACATGGCCCTCATCGGCAACGGCGACTTCAAGTTTCCCACCCAAAGGCACGGTGTTTTCGACTCTCTGGGTAGTGGGATCGATCACCATGATGTCTTTGCTGCGACCATTCATGACGATCACACGTTTCGAGTGCCCGTCGTAGATGATGGCATCGGGGTTTTCGCCGGCCTTAATGGTGCCGGTCGGCTTCAGGGTTTTCATGTCAAACACGGTCACGGTTCCCGCACGACCATTGGTGGCAAATCCCAGATTTTTATCCGGGACGAGCGCCACGCCGTGCGCACCTTCTGCCGGGAACTCGCCCAGTTTGTTGCCGCTGGCCGCATCAACGACGAGAATCGCCGTGCCGTGCGCGATGAACAGGCGGTTGCCGTTGGAATCGAAAGCCAGATCGTCCCACCCGCCGTCGCCGCCGAGAGTGTATTTCGCGACTTGCTTGTAGGGAGCCGATTGTGCGAAACCGGCTATGGTCGCAACCAGCGCCAGAACGAGCAGAATATACTTTCTTTTCATGAAGCCCTCACCTTCAGGGAACCGCTTCAAGTAGCAATCATCACGAGGATGCGATGAGCGACAACACCATCGAAACCAAGATGCCAGGTGAAAGTTGCTTGCGAGCACCGAAAGCATTCGCCGTCCCAAGGCCAATCCGGTCACCAGCATGCGAATAGGACGCTAATAACCGGAGTGTACATTACAAAGTCAGCCGGAACGGTCCATACTCTTTGAGCGATGAAGCTTCGACGCTTTGCCCCAATGCTGATCGCCATCGTTCTAAGCAGGCTCGCAGCCAGCCAAAATCCTGATGTGAAGACCCTGAGCAGCCAGGTTTCCGAAGCTTATTCCAGGCTTGAGCCGCAATCGATCCATCCGGCGGAAGGTTTCATCAAGTATGACTACTTGATCCCAGCCGGCTACTACAAGCAAATGTGGGACTGGGACGGGTTTTTCATCGGAGTCCACCTGGCGAACCAAAGCCGGGAAAAAGCGAAGTATCTGAAATACTGGGTGCTCGACTTTGCCGGCGCCGTCGATCAGGAGGGTTATGTCGCGGGCTGCATCACAACGGCTGGACCGCGCCCGTTAATGGGCAAGTTTGCGATGAAGCCCTTTCTCGCGCAAGGAGCGGTGATCGCCTCCGAGAGGATTGGCGACTACAGCTGGGTAAAGCCCGTCTGGCCTGCCCTGCGCCGAGTCATCGCCTACCGCGAGAAGACTCAGTTCGATCCGAAATGGGGGCTCTTCTTCTGGGACAACGCAATGCAATCGGGCGCCGACAACAATGTCGCCCTCACCAACGATCCGAACGATCGCAGCGCAATCCTCGCCACCGATCTCTCCACTTTTCAACTGCGCGAATACAAGGCGATGGCGCTGCTGGGGGAGAAGCTCGGCGATCCCAAGGCCGCGAGCGAGTATCGCGAGAAGGCGGGGCGACTGCGCGCCGCGATGCTCAAGCACATGTGGTCTGAGCCGGACGCTATGTTCTACAACCTTCGTCGGGATAACGGCCAACTGGTCAAACGCATCAGTTATTCGAATTTCGTTCCGCTGATCGAGCCGATTGTTTCCGACACGCAGGCCCGCCAGATGATCCGGCGCTATCTCTGGAATCCCGATCACATGTTATCGAAGTACGGACTGCGCAGCCTGTCGAAGCAGGACCCAAACTACAACAATGTGAGCATGATCGATCCTTACTCAAACTGGCAGGGACCGATCTGGATCAACGCCAACTATCTCGATTACATTGCGCTCAAGCGCTGTGGCTTTCACGCCGAAGCCGCTCAGTTGGCCGGAATGCTGGGAAAGGTCGTGCTGGTCGACATCGCCAAGTGGAATTCGATGCACGAAAACTACAACGCGGAAACCGGCGAGGGACTCGCTCCGACACCAGGGCAATCTCCAAACCACGTTTTCACCGGCTTCGTCGGCTGGAACCTGCTGGTTCAGGACATGCTTGGCTGCGAGGTCAAAGGTGGATGCGAACTCTTGAAAGTTGGCGAATAAGCTGCCGCGCAACGCGTTTCATATTGACACGATTGACGAGTGTCATTATGTTTTCGTCCTGAACTAATGTTCATCCAAGATCACTCCAGAGTTTGCCGGGAGTCCCATGATGAACACTGGCGCCATGATCGCGCTGCCAAGGGGCGAGGAACCTAAAGATGACACCAGCCTTATTGCTGGCTACTCCTTCCACACTGGTCCATCTATCTCCGGTTGACCTCATTATTATCGTCTTTTACTTCGCACTGGTCCTTTCCATCGGCTTCTATTTGAAGAGCCAAGCCAACACCGGCGAAGACTTCTTCCTGGCCGGCCGCGAGATGACGGCTTGGATCGCCGGACTGGCATTCTTGTCGGCGAATCTTGGCGCGCTCGAACTGATGGGCTGGGCGGGATCGGCTTATCAATACGGAATCCTGGCGACGCACTGGTACTGGATCGGCGCGATCCCGGCGATGCTCTTCCTCGCTCTGGTGATGATGCCGTTTTACTACATCTCCAAGACCCACTCAGTGCCTGGATACTTGAAACTGCGCTTCGGAGAACCAGCACGCGCAGTGGCGGCGATTTCGTTCGCGTTCATGACCGTGTTGATGAGCGGCGTGAACATGTACGCCATGGCGAAGGTGCTGCAGATCGTGCTGGGGTGGAATATTCACTTCAGCATCTGGGTGGCGTCGATCACCGTCGCCATCTACGTGGCACTGGGCGGTTTGCGCTCCGCCATTTTCAACGAAGTGCTGCAATTTGTGCTGATCTGGGCCGGGGCCTTGCTGGTTCCAATCATGGGGCTGGTGGAGGCCGGCGGCTGGACGAACCTGAAGGCGCAAATTGCGGCGAACGCCTCGTCTGAATACGTACACCTGTGGTCAACCCTTGGCGACTTCAAGAACAATCCCATGGGAATCAACTGGGTCGGCATTGTCTTCGGGTTGTGCTGCGTGATCTCCGCAGGGTACTGGACCACCGACTTTCTCGTCGTGCAGCGCGTACTCGCAGCGAAAGATCTTCGCGCCGCGAAAATGGCGCCCATCATCGGCGCGGCCTTCAAGATGGCGGTTCCGTTCATCGTGATTCTGCCCGGATTGGCGGCGCTGGCAGTACTGAAGGATCCGAGCGGCACACTGATCAGGCTGGTTCCCGAGAGCGTTGCGACCACGCCGCAAGGAATTGCGCAGGGTCTGCACAGTTACAACGATGTACTGCCCCTGATGCTCGCGCGATATTGCGGACCGGGTCTGCTCGGCCTTGGAATCACCGCGCTGATCGCCGGATTCATGTCGGGTATGGCCGGCAATGTGACAGCGTTCTCGACAGTTTGGACGTACGACATCTACGCCGCATCGATCAAGAAGAACGCGTCCGACAAGCACTACCTCAACATGGGCCGCTGGAGCACGATCGTCGGCGTGATCGTGAGCATCGGCACCGCGTACCTGGTGATGCGTTCGGCCAGCATCATGGATTATGTGCAGGCGCTGTTCAGCTTCTTCATCGCGCCACTGTTTGGAACGGTGATCCTCGGAATGCTGTGGAAACGCGCCACACCGGCGGGCGGGTTCCTGGGGTTGCTGGCCGGAACGCTGTCTTCCATCGGCATGTGGGCGTGGGTTTACAGAGACCCGAGCGCGCTGCGATACATCGCGCTTTCCGACGCAGCGAAGCCAATGGCCGAGAATATGTTCCGTGCGCTGTGGTCGTGCATCATCTGCGTTGTGGTGACAGTGGTTGTCAGTCTCGTGACTAAGCCGAAGCCTGAGAGCGAGTTGAACGGTCTTGTCTACGGCGCAACGGTCATTCCGCACGAGGAACATGCATCGCTCTTCCACAAACCAGCGTTCTGGGCGGCGGTGGTGGCGGTGGTGTTTGTAATCCTGAATATCATTTTCTGGTAAACGACTATGCATGCAGAAGGCAGCATCTCGATCTGGTTCTTTATCGGCATTGCGTTGGTGGTGAACGGCGCACTCATCCTCGGCGCGGGACTTTACGAACTGGTTCACCCGCCTGAGTTCCCTGTCGTCCTGTACCAACTTCATGCCAGCATCTGGTGGGGCGCCGCGCTGTTCGTGTTTGGGCTCATCTACGTCATCAAGTTCAAGCCCGGCAAGACCGCCGCGCACTCCTGATCCCGCGAGGTTTCCGCGGAACCGAACCCGCTGCTCCGCCATCTATATAGTTCCACCTTATGGCATCGGTTCCCACAGCTTCGCCTAGAGCAAAGAAGACGCCCATCTTCCGGGCTCTGCCCGAAATCTGGCACCTGATCCAGCCGCGTCGCGGACTGCTCGCGATGGGCTTTGCGCTGATGATCGTCAACCGAGTCTCCGGCCTGGTGTTGCCGGCTTCCACCAAGTTTCTCGTCGATAACGTCATCGGCAAGCGGCAGATCACGATGCTCTATCCGCTCGTAGGAGTAGTCCTGGCGGCAACACTGATCCAGGGTGCGACCTCGTACGCCCTCACACAAACTCTCTCCAAGGCAGCCCAACGGCTTATCACCGAACTGCGCAAGCAGGTGCAGGAGCACGTCGGCCGACTCTCGGTTTCCTACTACGACGCGAACAAGACCGGCACCCTCGTCGCGCGCATCATGAGCGACGTGGAAGGTGTCCGGAACCTGGTCGGCACTGGCTTGGTCGATTTCGTCGGCGGACTGATCACTGCGGTCATTGCCTTCGTGGTGCTGGTGCGCATCAGCCCGGCGATGACCGCAATCGCCTTCGGATTTCTCGCAGTCTTCGGCATCGCGCTGCGCCAGGCCTTCCGCACGATCCGGCCGATCTTCCGCGAACGGTCGAAGATTAACGCCGAGGTTACGGGTCGATTGACCGAATCGCTTGGCGGAGTGCGCGTGGTGAAGGGCTACCATGCCGAGGCACGCGAGCATGGCGTCTTCAGCCGCGGCGTGCAACGACTCCTTGAGAATGTGATCAAGACGCTGACTGCGACCTCGCTGCTGAGCCTTTCGTCGGCGACTCTGATGGGAATCGTTGGCGCTATCGTGATGCTGATGGGTTCGCGGCAGATCCTCGCCGGCAGACTCACGCTCGGCGGTTTTTTCACCTACACGATGTTTCTTGGCTACCTTGCGGCCCCGCTCTTTCAGGTGGTGAACATCGGCACGCAAATCACCGAGGCGGTCGCCGGCCTGGAGCGCACCCGCGAGGTTCTGGACGAGAACCCGGAAGATGACGATCCCCGCAGGACGCGCGTTCTCGATCACATCAACGGCGACGTGGAATTCGAGCACGTGAAGTTCGCCTACGATCCCGACAAAACAGTCCTGCATGACGTTTCATTCCAATCGCAGCCGGGAACAGTGACGGCACTGGTTGGATCGTCGGGTTCGGGTAAGTCCACGATCATCGGATTGGTGGCGGCGTTTCACAAGCCGAATTTTGGGCGCGTGATGGTCGACGGCGTCGATCTCTCCACCGTGCGGCTCGATTCCTACCGCAGTCACCTGGGAGTGGTGTTGCAGGACTCGTTTCTCTTCGACGGCACGATCCGCGAAAACGTTTTGTTTTCCAAACCGGACGCAACCGAAGACGAGTTGCTGCGCGCCTGCGCTATCGCCCGTGTGGATGAATTCGCTGAGCGCTTCGAAAAGAAGTACGACACGATTATTGGCGAGCGCGGCGTAAAACTTTCCGGTGGACAGCGCCAGCGCGTATCGATCGCGCGGGCGATCCTGGCTGATCCGCGCATCTTGATTCTTGACGAAGCTACGTCGAGTCTCGATTCGGAATCAGAGGCGCTGATCCAGGAAGGGTTGTCGTACCTGATGCGCGGGCGGACGACGTTTGTGATTGCGCACCGGCTCTCGACGATCCGGCGGGCCGATCAGATTCTCGTGGTCGAGGGTGGGCAGATTGTCGAGCGTGGAACGCACGACTCGTTGTACGCACTCGGCGGGCGCTACTTCGATCTCTATAACAAGCAACACGGAACGGAGAGCAACCTGTTCCTCGCGCCTGGCGAGGCGGAGATTGGAGAGCCTTCCGATAACGAGAGGGTAAAGACTCCGAACGGGCGTGAGGCCGATCCCGCAAACTTGCTGCGCGGGCCGATCTGATTATTCCGACGTGTAGCTGATTTCCAGAGTGCGAATGCGCCAGCACGATACCGTTACTACGGCGACCGTGAGCAACAGCGATCCCACGACTGCGAGCCATGCCGGCACAGGTTCGGTATTAACTGTCAGCAGTGCGAAGACACCTTCGAGCGGAACAGACACCGGCATTAAGTGCTTGAGGTAAGCAGCGATACTGAATCGCTGAAGAAGTGGCGGGAAGACGGAGCTAATGAACTCCCATCCCATCAACAATAGCGCCGCCGGAGCTGGATTCTTCAGCAGCATGCTGAGCAGCAAAAAGATAGAACCATAACCGACGCAGGCAAGGGCCGTAACGGTCATGTAAGCCGCGAGTTGCGAAAGGCCGGGTCCGTCGAAAACGTACTGCCAGCCCGCGTTTCCATGATGGAAGTACATCAGGAAGAAAGATGCTGCCACCGCCGTCTCAAAAAGCAGGAGCGATCGAACCGCGCCGGCGAGAAACTTTCCTACCAGCAAAACTTCGCGCCGGACTGGCGCCAATAAAGCGTAGTGCAAGCTGCGCTCGATCATCTCGCCGCGAATCAACCGCGCAAAAATGCCGAGCGCACCGAAGAAAATCCCGATGCGCACGTAATAGAACTGGAAGATTGAGGCGAGCACCTGCGTATCTTCGTTCATCGTGTCCCAGTGGCGGCCGCTGAGCGCGTGGATCAGGATGATGAAGGTCGGCGCGAACGCGAGGAAGTAAACCCACGCGCCTCGCCACGAGAACAGGTTGCGGCGAGTTTCGAGCCGAACAATGGCGTTCACCTGCGTCGTCCACAAGCGCCAGGGTAGCGCGCTCAGCTTCTTCATCGGACTAGCTTGAGCCGAAGCGGCCGAAGCAGCGCTCATGCCGGGCCTCCTTCAGAGCCGATCAGGTACTGGTAGATGGCGTTGGCGTCATCATCGGCGGGCGAGATGGCTTCGACCTGCACCAGGCCATCCGTAACGATCTGGTTAAGCAGGATGTAGAACTGATCGACATTCTGCGTGCGCAGGAATACGCCTGCCCCGTCGGCATGCAGCCGAGCCTCAACGCAATGGTCCATCTCGAAGATGCGCGAGGCCAGCAATTCCGGATGCGCGCAACGAACCAGGATCTGCATCGGTTTGTCGCGCACTTCCTGCCTCACCTGGTGGATGTTGCCCTCGGCGATCACGTAGCCACCGGTCATCAGCACCACGCGATCCGAGATGCGATCGACCTCCTCCAGCACGTGACTCGAGATCACCACGTGCATGCCCTGGCGTCCGAGCTCCTGGAAAAGGGCGATGGATTCGGCGCGTGCCATGGGATCGAGGCCGTTGAGAGGTTCGTCGAGAACCAGCACTGTGGGGTGATGCGCGATGGCCTGCGCCAGGCGAACTTTCTGCCGCATACCCTTGCTATAACCGGCGACTTTTCGATGGGCAGCTGCCATCAGATCGACGCGCGTGAGCGCTTCCGCGGCAAGAGCGGAAGCCTGTTTTTCTCCCATGCCGTGAAGCAGCAGCGAGTCGAAGACGAAATCCCATCCGGTGATGCCGCGAGCGAAGGAATCGAACTGCGTGCAGTAGCCGACGGCGCGGAAAAATTCGTAGGCGTTGGCGGGCGTCATGCCCATCACGCTGAGCGAACCGCGTGTGGGCTGGATCAGCCCCGTCATCAGGTTCATCAGCGTCGTTTTGCCGGAGCCGTTTGGCCCCACCAGGCTGGTGATTCCCGGCGGCAACGACAGCGTCACGCGGTTGACGCCGAGCACTTCACCGTAGAACTTCGACACATCGTCGAAAATAATGCGGTCGTTCGCGGGCTGCTCGTCGACTCGAGTTGTAACGGTGGCGTTCATCCGCGTACCACCTCGCGGGCCCGAAGCCGCGCGTTCAAAGCACTTGCGCAAAGAACGCAGATCGCTGTCAGCGCAAGGATGATCGGCAGAGTCGGCACTTCATTGCGCGAGAAATAGCGCGGAAGCTCAACCCTCAGCAAGCGTTGCCAGAGCGTGATGATCATCCACGGGATATCGATCAGACGTCCCCACGTGGTGCGCATCACGGCATTGAAGACATTCCCGGTTCCTGCCGGGACGAAAACTGCGGCGAAGATCATGCCAGTAGCCACGATGCGCCAGCGCACCCATGACGATACGGCGAGCGCGATCAGCGAGAGCAAGAGGATCCAGATCATGCAACCGATAAACGATCCATAAGCGATGTGCAGGTGCGCGAACGCCCAGGGTGTGGCCGAAAGATAAGACTGCAAGCCGAAGAGCAGCAGCAACGGCACCCAAGTGACAACGGAGAGAAATGATGCCAGCAGCGCCAGTTTTGCGAGCACGTATTCGACGCGCGAAATGGGATGACTCAGGATGGTCGGCAGCGCATTGTTTGCCAGATCGATTCCGATCAGTCGCGGTCCAATCCACGCCGTGAGCACCAGTGCCAGCCAGCACTGGCCTTGCAGGATCGCGTAGAAATAAGTTTCGTTGATGCTAATGATCGGCGGCCCACCCGAGCCAGTGGCATTCGAGATCAGCAGGCGTACCGCGTTGTTGTTCGCAATATAAATGGCCGCCATCGCCAGCAGCGTGGGCAACAGGCAGAGCAGCGACAACACATTCGTGATGCGCGACGACCAGAGGTCCGAGAATCCATAGCGCATGAGCACCAGGAAACGTCCGGCGCGACTGGTGGGCGTACCGGTAAATGGGCGATAGTTGCGCTTAAACACCGACACGAGCTGCCCCCAGTTTGCTGTCCATCGCCGTGAGGAAAATATCCTCCAGCGAGTCGCGGCGATAATTCATGCGGCGAATCTGCACATTCTGCGAAGCGGCGATTTTGTAGAGATCCCGAATCTCAGCCGACTCGGGCATCACCAGTTTCCAGCGTCCGCCCGGGAACGACGCGCATTCGCAGCCGAGCGCGCGAATGGCAACACCGAAAGAATCGCCCGCAGCAACTGTCTCCAACTCGACAAAGCGGCGATTCGCCCGCCGCTCCTCTTCCAGGTTGCAAATGGCCGCGATGCGTCCCGACTTGAGAATCAGAACCTCGTCGCAAGTCTCGTCGATATCGCGCAGCAGGTGCGAGGAAATCAGCAGATGCGTATGACCGCTGTCGCGAACATCGCAGATCAGCTTGATCATGCGCTGGCGCGCAACGGGATCGAGCCCATTGGTCGGTTCATCGAGGATCAGGAATCGCGGGCCATGCACCAGCGCCTGCGCCAGTTTGACCAACTGCTTCATGCCCAGCGAGTAAGTGCTGATCTGCCGATACCGAACTTCACCGAGTCCAACATAGAACATTGCTTCGTGCGCGCGTTCAAGCGCATGACGCGAAGGAATTCCCGCCAGCTCCGCCATGTAACGCACGAAATGCACGCCGCTCATGTTGCCGATGAACGAATCGTTCTCCGGCATATAGCCGATCTGGCCGCGGATTTCGCGGCTCTGGTAGCGGATATCGGCGCCAAACACGCGCGCCGTCCCGCGGGACGGCGCATGGAATCCAAGCAGCGTGTTGATCAGGGTAGACTTGCCGGAGCCGTTGGGCCCGAGCAGGCCAACGGCGCGTCCCTGTAACGCTCCGGTTAGAGCGTCGAGAATGACGCGGCCGCCGAGCCGAACTTCCAGTTGATCGAGTTCAACGACTGCCATGAGTGTCAGTACGAAGTCTACTGCGTCATTGTTCCATTAGACGGTCGTTGGGCGAATAATGTTCCCAGCGCCATCCAGTCGAATCCCAGCAAGCGGCTGTTGCTGATGGCCTCGATCTGGTTATCGTGACCCCAGCCGCATGCCACGCTGGGACGAGAGTCGGCCGTGATCTCCTGGATCGCTTTGGCCTGGTTTGTATTCACCACCGACATCAGCGGCTGCAGGATCGGCGCCAGGTTCTGGTACGCGATGAACGAGTAGTTGGCGTTCTGGTCCTTGGGCAGCAGAGCCTTGAAGTCCGCCGAGTGCGAAAGCGAATCGCCGTTCGCGTACGTCTGGATGGCATTCATCAGCGTCGCGCGATCGGGACCGAGAATCATGTAGCCCGAGGCGAACGTGTAATAAAGAGGTTTTGAATGATTGTCGCCGTACACCACCGAGTAGTAGGTCTGACCGTTGGCAGTCTCGGTATTCAACGAAACGCCGGGGTGCCCGCTCTGCTGCGCCTGGGCATTCAAGCTCCGCACCAGGGTCTGTAACGATTGCGATAGCTGATCGGCGTCATGCACTTCGATCACGAACTTCCAGGATGGCGTCGGAAGCACCGGCCCGTCGAGCGCAATTACGCCATCACCGCCGAAATGAGCGGCCAGGTCGTTCTTGATATCGAGGTTGAGCTTGGCGTTGATGTCATTCAGCTCGCTCTGGGCACGGGCCGAATCTTCCATGTTGAACAGGTCCGTCAGCATCACCTGCGGGTCCTCGGCGATGAACGACACCGCCACCGACGCATTGCGAGACACAAAATCAAGCGATCCCATCGGCGCTGGAGCTGCCAGCCACGACGCGATTCCGTGCCGCGTTCCCGTGAAATCAAGCACCACTCGATTTTCCGGAACACTGTTCACCTCGCGATGTTCGATCACCAGGTACTGCATGTTCTCAAATCCCGTGCGCGTCAGTTGTGCCTGCGAGTGATGACGTCCACCGGCAGAAGTCACCAGCCCGTGCAGGTCGGCGGCCAGGAAGAAGCCGGCCCCGCGCGAATACGCTTCGCCAATCCGCTGGCCAAATTCGCTGTTGGCGAAGCCGCTGTCGCCGGCGTCGAGTTGAGCATTGACTTTCGCCAGCGTGGCGGCATCAGCCGAGAACACAACTTCATTCGGGCGCACCAGCGCCAGCGGACCGCTGGAATTGCCTGCCAGTCCTGCCAAGCCAGCCGGTTCAACAACGGTAAGCTTGTGTGCCTTGTCGAGATCGGCAAACTGGTTTTCGAGGAAATCTTTCAATCCGCTGCGGCGGACTTCAGCAATCACCGCGCCCGGTTGCTGATCGCTGAAGCCGACGATCACGACTTCATCGCCCAGGTAGTCGCTCAGGGCACGCAGCTTTGTAACCACATCGTTCCACTGGTTGTTGCGATCGGGCTGGCCGTTCGTCCACCACTGGCGCAGCGTGTCGCTCTGCTGAATCTGCTGCTGCAAGATGCGGTTGGCCTCTTCGAGCGCCTGCCCGGCGTTCGGAAGGCTGGCATAGAACAACGTGTCGGAAGGAACGCGAGCCAGCAGGTTGCTGTTGTAACGCGGCTGCGGAAGGGCAACAGTCGCCAACTGGTTCGACAGCTGATGCAGTTGCGACAGCAGCTCCAAGTGCTGCGCCAGGTCATGACTCCAACCGATGTCTTCCGCCACCGGCACGGCCGTCATGTTTGCGCCGGTCGAAACCTGGCTGCCCGCGGTCAGCACGTCGTCTTTGCCGGCGAAGGCCACATGCACCGTTCCGGCGATAACCGATACTCTCGACCCCTTAACACCAGTGTTAACTCCAAAGACCGTCCCCGTCACCGACACGCGGCAGTCCGGCGTCTTCACATAAAGATGGCCGGTGGTACGCTTGGCCGCCTGGATGATCACCGATCCGCGGTCGAGATCGACCGTCATGTTCTTGCCGCGAGCCTTCACGTCAAACGCGCTGCGCTCATTCACTTCTACCAGTGACCCATCGGAGAGCCGCACATAAGCATGGGAACCAGCAGCCGTGCGCAGCAGGTCGCCATCGGCAAGCTGTTCCCCGACCGTAATTGGGCGCTCGCCGTCCGTCGTTACGCGGTAAGCAACACCGTCCAGCGACTGCACGGTGCCGCGCGCTCCCGCCGGAATCGCGAAATACGCGTTGTTGATATAGAAGCCGAAAACGGCGAGAACCATTGCGGCGGCCACTGCGAATCCCGGCCACCGCCGCGCGGAACGTGCCGCTGAAGCGGGCTTCCACCGGATCACCATCGCCCGGCCCTCCGCTCGCTGGCGACAGGTCACGCATTCACGTAGGTGGGTTTCCACCAGCAGAGCGCGCTGGGGCGACAGCTCTCCGGCATGAAACGGCGCCAGCAGACGAACGATATCGTTACAGCCTTCGATCAGCTCGGGTTGCGATTCGGTCGTCGCTTGCAACTTCTGCCACACCCGTCCGCCAGCGTCGCGGAGCTGTTCGGGGGAAGGTTCGTCATTGCGCATGGCATTGACGGCGGAGTCAAAATCGGGATGATTGCGGGGATCTTTATTATTCTGTGTCACTTGGTCGCCTCGTAAGAACGCTGGAACTGTCTCTTGAGCTTCGCTCGAACCTGGTGCAGCCGAACCGCGACCACCGCCCTCGAGGTGCCAAGCATCTCGGCGATCTCGCGATTGTCACGGCCTTCTACAAAACGAAGCACAAACATTTCCGCTTCCACGGGAGCCACCTTGGCGAGTGCATTCCTGAGCCATTGCCCCAATTCCCGGCTCGACACCTGCCGTTCCGGCGAACCCACCGGTGACGACGCCACCGCTTCGGCTGCATCGGCATCGTCCAGCGCCAGCTCGCTCTTTCGCCGCCGCATCAGGTCGAGCGCGCCATTGATCGCCGCCCGGTACAGATAGCTCTCAGGGTTGTCGATCGACTGGTTCGGCGAGGCAGCGAGGCGGATAAACACCGTCTGCGCCACGTCTTCCGCATCGGCCATGTTTCCGGTGATGCGATACGCCGCGCGCAGCACGCGGTCCTGGTGCGCCCAGAACAACTGCTCCAGCTGGGTCGGTGTTTCGGTATCGGGCATGGGGAAAGCAACCGTCATTCGGACTCCCACGTCAGCATTCATCACGATGACGGGTGACGGACGGGATTATTAACCCTCCGCAACCAAAGATACGCAAGAGGATTACCGCAGGTTCGCGCAAATCCGTGGTTTTCTTAGTTTGCCAAGTGGGTGCACGTCGCCCCCCGGCGCCGCCGTCCAGATTCCGCACCAAGGCCCACCGTCCACTAGAATAAGGACAATGCTTCTCAGCAACCGCTGGCTTCGGATCTGGTTCGCGACCGCGATCGCGTTGCTGCTGTTGATCGTCGCCGGCTTCTATCTGCGCGGTTATTACAGCCGCTACATCGTCTCCAAAACTATCCAGCGCCGGATGGAAAAACTTGGCGTCAACATCACGCAAAGGGCAGACAAGTTTTCCCTGTGCAAGTCCGAAGGTGGCCGCACGCTCTTCTGCGTCAATGCGTCCAAGGCAATTCAGTTGACCAGCGGACACGCCGAACTTCACGACGTGAACATCGTCGTTTACGGAAGCCAGGGCAATCGCTTCGACCAGATTTACGGAAAGTCTTTCGAGTACGACCCAAAGTCGGGAATGGTGACGGCGGCGGGCGAAGTTCACATCGATCTTCAGGGAGTCGCCAAGGGCGAGGCGCGTCCCGACCTTGGCCCGCCGAAAGAGCTTGAGAATCCAATCCATCTCAAAACCAGCGGACTCGAATTCAACCGCAACACCGGCATCGCTACCACCAAAGAGCGCGTCGAGTTCCGCGTGCCGCAGGCCAGCGGATCGGCCATCGGCGCCACTCTCGATTCCCAGAACAACCGCCTGACGCTTCACTCCGCCGTGGAACTGGAACAAGCCGGTCCGAACGCTGCGACGCTGAAAGCCGCCAACGGCGTGATCACCAAGGACCCGCCGCGCATCGAGTTCACCACCGCCCATATCGCGCGCGATACCGGCGACGTTAACGCCGAGCACCTCACCATCTATCTGCGCGGCGACAACACAGTCGAGAAAGTTGTCGGCGCAGGAAACGTGACAGCCGTTCAACGTGGCAAGAATGCGGCGCGGCTTCAGGCTCCGCGGGGCGAGGCTCTTGTTGATCCAATTAACCATGTGCAAAGCGCGACGTTTTCCGGAGGCGTGAACGTCGAGTCGGAAGGCGATCAGCCGATGCACGGCACTGCCGGGCGCGCGCTCCTCGACTTCAATTCCGACAATCGACTGACGAAGATCCACGCCCTCGACAGCGTTCACATGGTCCAGGATCCGCCGAAGAATCGACCGCAGGCGCAGTCCATGTCCCTCGACGCGCCGGCCGTGGACTTCACCGTTCAAGGTCAGCACAAGGCAGAGACCATCGGACCGGCGCAGATCGTGATGTCCTCGACGAACGGAGTTGCAACGCCTTCCACCGCCGGCGACTCGCCCTCCGATCATCCGATCACCAGGTCGCCTGATCATCAGCTGAGTCGAACCGTCGCCACCGCTGGCCGTTTTATCGGCGCCTTCGACGCCAAGGGTCACTTGCAAACCCTGGTGGGCTCGCCCGACGCGAAAGTCGTCTCATCGACGCCCGATCAACCCGACAAGATCACCACCAGCAACGTGCTCACGATCACGATGAATCCCGCAGGCGGTCTTGCCGCAATCGTTCAGGAAGGAGACTTCCGCTACAGCGAAGCCGCTGCGAAGCCCGGCGCGTACGGGTCCTCAGCCTCCGCAGCCAAGGCCGTTTACGATCCTCAAACCGAGATGTTCACGCTCATCGGATCGCCCAGCGTGACCGACGCCGGATCGACCACCACAGCTGATCGGATGCGTGTGAATCGCACAACTGGCGACGCCTTCGCTGACGGCTCGGTGAAGACGACGTATTCTCAGATTCAGGCGCAACCCAGTGGCGCGCTGCTCGCCACCGCCGATCCGATCCACGTCACCGCCGCCAGCATGATCGCTCATCGCAACGGCGGCACCGCACATTACACGGGAGGCGCTCGCCTCTGGCAGGGCGTCAACATCGTCGAAGCTCCCACCATCGACTTCGATCGCGACCATCGCACTGTCGTTGCGCAGGGAAAGCCTGGTCAGCCGGTCTCGACCGTATTTGTCCAGCCTTCCCAAAACGGGAAACAAACACCGGTTAATGTGACGGGGGCGAGGCTCACCTACCAGGATTCTGAGCGCCAAGCCCACTTCGAGGGTGGGGTAATCCTTCGTAGCGCCGACGGAACCGTCACCGCCAACCACGCCACGGTCTTCCTCATGCCTCGCGGGGACATTCCCGCCAACTCCGTCGACAAAACCGCATCTCAGCTCGACCGAATCGTGGCCGACGGCAATATCGTCATTCAGCAGGAAGGCCGTCGGGGCACCGGAAACAAGCTGGTTTATCTTGCCAAGGACGGCAGCTTCACCCTCACCGGCGGACCGCCTAGCATTTTTGATGCCGAACACGGTCAAGTTACCGGCGTTTCGTTGACTTTCTTCAGTCACGATGATAGGGTGCTGGTTGAGGGCGGCGGAAAATCCGCTCCCAGTGTCACGAAAGCTAGAGTTGTCAAATAGATGCAGACCTTGGCGACCGAAGAAATCGGCAAGAGCTATAAGGGTCGTCGCGTTGTAAATGGTGTCAGTTTGCACGTGTCCCAAGGGGAGGTAGTCGGCCTCCTGGGACCAAACGGGGCCGGGAAGACCACCTCTTTTTACATGATTGTGGGTCTTACGCCGCCTGACACCGGACGCATCTACTTAGACGGTGCCGACATCACCAACGTGCCCATGTACTTGCGGGCCCGGAACTATGGCATCAGCTATCTCCCCCAGGAGCCGTCGGTCTTTCGCAAGCTGACGGTGGAAGAAAACATCCTGGCTGTGCTGGAGGCGCAACCCATCTCCTGGCATGAGCGTAGGGAGCGCATGGAACGTCTAATCGAACAGCTTGGCTTGGGCCATATCCGCAAGAACCGGGGCTACGCTTTATCCGGTGGCGAACGTCGTAGAGTCGAGATCGGAAGAGCGCTGTGCATCTCGCCCAGCTTCATTCTCCTCGACGAACCGTTCTCCGGCATCGACCCCATAGCTGTCGACGACCTGCAAAAGATCATTTTCGATTTGAAAAGTAGCGGTATTGGCGTGCTGATTACCGACCACAACGTTCGTGAAACCCTGGCGGTCACCAATCGCGCGTACATCATTACCGAAGGCAAGATTTCGTACGCTGGCAGTCCTGAGGAGCTCGGCAACAATCCTGAGGTACGCCGCGTCTATTTAGGCGAGAGTTTTTCGCTCGTCTAGGGACCCGAACGAGCACATGGTACTTCTTCAGCCCAGACTAAACCTCAGAGTCAGCCAGAAACAGATCCTTACGCCGGGCCTCGTCCAGATGGTCTCGGTGCTGGCTCTCAACAAGCTCGAGCTGAAGGACATGATCAATGCCGAGATGGTCGAGAATCCTGTTCTCGAGGAACTCGACGGCACCGTTCCTCTCATCGACGACGTCTCCGCCCGTGAAGAAGCGCGCGATCGCGAAACCTCCGCGCCGACCAGCGAAGAAACCGACCCGGTGTTTAAGGGGAAGGAAGATCCGTTCGAGCAGATCGACTTCGGCACCTTCTTCCAGGAATATCTTGATCCGGGTTACCGCACCAACTCCGAAATCGAATCCGTCGAACGTCCTTCGTTCGAGAACTTCCTCTCCAAGCCGAGCACGCTGACCGATCACCTGATGTGGCAACTCGGTGCGATTCACACCTCAGAGTCCGTTCGCATCGCCGCCGAACTCATCATCGGCAACCTCAATGACGACGGCTACCTTACGGCGACCGAAGACGAACTGATGGTGCAGGCGCATCTCGACTATCGCGCGCCCAGTCCAGCCGAGCAGGCGCTCGCCGCTACCCTCGCCCATCCGCCGGAACCAAAGCTCGTGGTCGGCGACGGCGAATCAGCCGAAGCTGCCGAAGCTTTACTTGGCCTGAATGATGAGATCGCCGGTGCGCCGGGTGCCCCATTCAAGCCGTCGGTTGGCTTGAGTGGGGAGTTGCATATCGAAGAAGAAGATGCGCATAGCGTCGCCGTCGCCGAAGCGCCTCTGCCAGTGGAAGCCGAAGCTCCGATTGTGGCACCGCAGCCCGATCCCGACACGCTCGTCGACAGTAAGCCTTCCGATGCCGGCGCCATGTTTACCCGCATCGAGCTTCGCCAGGCCATCGACATTGTTCGCCAGATGGATCCCGTCGGCGTCGCTGCAAGCGACGTGCGCGGCTGCCTCATGGCCCAGCTGCTCTACCACCAGAATCTGAAAGAGGAGACCGGCGTCAACGGCACCACCGACGAGATCCTTCACGACTCCATCCAGATCGTCGACAAGCACCTGAAGCTGGTTCAGAACAAGCAGTTCAAAGAAATCTCGAAAGCCATCGGCCGCTCACTTGAGGACATTCAGGCTGCTCTCGATTACATCCGTACTCTCGATCCGAAACCAGGCCTGCGCTATAACCTTGTCCAGCCGCGCCTCATCGAACCTGACGTGGCCTTCATCAAGCAGGGTGACGAGTACCTCGTGGTCCTGAACGACGATGACGTTCCGCAGCTCCGCCTCAACACCAGCTACAAGAAGCTGATGAACCGCGAAGCCGCGGAAAAAGACGTCCGCACTTACGTGAAGGAACGCTACAAGTCGGCTATCCAGCTCATCAAGAACATCGAGCAGCGCAAGCAGACCATCATGAAAGTCTGCTACGCCATCGTCGGGCGCCAGCGCGAGTTTCTCGACCACGGCATCGACCAGCTCAAGCCCATGATGATCAAAGAGGTCGCCGAAGAGATCGGCGTGCATCCTTCCACCGTCAGCCGCGCCGTCGCCAACAAGTATGCGCATACCGCGCAGGGCGTTTTCGAACTACGTTATTTCTTCAGCGAAAGCGTGCAAGGACCCGAAGGCGGCAACACCTCACTGCTGATCCTGAAGCGTCGCGTGAAGAAGCTGATCGACGAAGAAGATGCATCCAGACCGCTCACCGACGAGCAGATCACCCGCATCCTTCAGTCTCAGGGAATCCAGGTCACTCGTCGCACGGTCGCAAAGTACCGGGAGGATATGAAGATTCCTTCCACGCACCAGCGCCGCGTTAAAAATTAGACGCGGCGATCCATAACCCGGCAGATTGGTGCCGGAGAAATGGAGGTGAAACGCGAGTCCATTCCGGACGCTACTTCATCATTACAAAGTGAAAGAACTGATTGACTGCGCTGATGGCGAGGAATACACTCCCGCCACTCCCAGTTGAGAAAACGGAGATTTCAAGTCCGCGATTTTCTCTTCAGGCAACCAGCCTCATCGGAGGAAAGTAACACTTCGGGAAGGCAACCGAACTGAACGGTCAAGCTGGTAACGATAATCGCCCAGTGATCTACCGATAACCGATTACCGACAACCGTTTTTCCGCTACCCAAGGCGGAGGGAAGGCTCCAGCAAGGGCAGCGAACGTTCAAAAGTGATCCTGAACCCAACGGGCGCAACAAAGGATGGTGCGTCCGGCTTAACAGGGGGAGTTCGATGAACGTTGAATATACCGGTAGGCAGTACGAAATCACTCCTGACATCCGCAAGCAGATCGAACACGGCCTCAAAAAACTCACCCGCATTCTCGGCGACAACTTCGAATCCAAAGTCATCCTGGCTGTCCAGAAGAGCCGCTGCAAGGCTGAAATCACCGTCAGCACACGCCTTCAGCCCGTGGTCGGCATCGCCGAATCCACCGAGATGACCTCTGCCGTCGGCCAGGCGCTCGAGCACATTGAAAAACAGGTCGTGAAACATCGCACCCGCTGGAGAAACATCAAACGCCAGCCGCGGAAGAAATGGGTCGGCGAAGTTCATTCCGCCGAAATCCAAAGTCAGTCGGTGAAGGAAATGCGAATGGCGGTCGGCGCCAATTCGTCCACTGCCATCCCGGTCGTCGTCCACAGCTATCCCGCGACCGTGCGCATGACCGAAGCGCACGTCGTGCCTTCCACCGATTCGGTCTCCATGCGCCCCATGACGCTCGAAGAAGCTGTCAAGGAAGCCGAATTCCGCGATCGCGATGTCTTCGTCTTCCGCGATGCCCAGGGCAAAGTTAAAGTCCTGCACCGCAAGAAAGACGGAAAAATGGAGCTGATCGAAGCGCCATAGACATGTAGCACAGCCATTCCTGGCTGTGCGGTCTTAGGAACAGAGAAAAGGGCAGGCCGCCGCGCCTGCCCTTTTGATTTGAGACCTTAAGGACTCGCTCGCTTCAGTATCGTCACGGGAGTTGATCCATCGGGTCGAGGAGCTGACCGCCACGTAAGCGTGTCCCCTTCGAGCGTGAATGTGGCCTCGCGTTTCGTGTCATCCCAATTCGGAAAAGAAGCGCGGTCTACCGCAAAATGGATGATACCTTTCACCGAATCAACATCGTAGTGGCCGAAGTGCGCGCTGGTACTCAGAATGGCTGCCTTGTACTCTTCGGATGTGCCATTCGCACGATCGTTCGAAGCAAACTTTTTCCTGTCATCGCGGAAGATCTCAATCACGTAGCGTCCGTCAGAAGTGAAGACGGCGATGCCGTGGGGATTGGCACCGTAATCGGGCACCTGCCGGCCATCGGGAAGAATCTTATCGGCGCCGGCGAGTACCCACGTTCCCACCAGCGAAGACGTTTGTGCGAGTGCTGAGAGTGAACTCAGCATCAGTGCCACGAACAGCAGCATTGCTCTCATACTCTCGACGTTATCAACGACGTAGCACAAGAACAATTTGATTGTTTTTACGGAACCGTTAAGTTCGGTTTACGCTTTGCGAACGACACGCATGCGATGCGTTTTCAGTCCGCTCTGTAATTTGAGCTTCACTTCCTCGGAGAGAAATTCGCTCATGCGATCGAAGGCGGCGTTTGTGACCGCGGCGCGGTGCAATGTGACCGGAAACGCTCCAAGGGCAGGAAGATCGAAGAGGCTCTCGCCGTGAACCGTTCCTTCCGGTAGGGCGAACGTGGTGCGGGCAGTTATGCCGAGGCCCCCAAGTACCGCCGCCCACAAGCCATCCAGGCTCGGACTCGTGGCCGCAATCCGATAGGGCATCTCCGCGCTCTCAAGCTTCTGTACGACACTCTTGCGGAAACTGCATTGTGGTCCTAGAACGCAGATCGGAAGAGGTCCTTCTGTGGGCGGTTTGAAATCCTCGGCAGCGATCCAGACCAGGCGGACTTCTCCAATTTCCTTCGCCATGGCCCGATCTGCGTGACCAATCACCAGTGCCACATCAAGTTGGGATTTTTCGACGGCATCGGCCAGCGCGGCGTTTCCCTCGATGCGCAACTCAATCTGCATCCGCGGGTAGAGCGTCCCGAACGACGAGAGCACTTTCGGAAGAGCTGCGGCAAAATCCTGCGGGCAGCCAATGCGCACGATGCCGGCCATCGACGCCCCGTTCATGACGTCGAGCAATTCGTCGTTGAGAGCGAGGATGTGACGGGCGTATCTGAGTGTAGTCTCACCGGCTTCCGTCAACGTCAGACCGCGGCCGTTCTTGCGAAAGAGAGGAATCCCAAGCTCCTCCTGCAATCGTTTCATCTGCAGGCTGATGGCCGCGGGAGTGCGACCGAGCCGGTTGGCCGCCTGCGCGAATCCTCCCAGATCGTGCGCCGTCGCCAACGTACGCAGCGTATCGAGATCGAGGTTCGTAAGATTCACGGAGTCCCCACCGGACGGGTGTGTCTTAGTCTAGAACCAACCACAGTTTCGCGTCGATTCTTGGAGCGGCTGGACGTCCGCAGCTCTGACTTCTTTTGGCGAAATGTGAGATTTACACGGCGACCTGAGTCATATCAACCTCGTGCCTACGGCGCCCCCAGCGTCGCAGTCTTCTTGATCCCCTCGCCCTCGTCGATCTGGTAGATGGCGTCCGCCGCCACGTTCTCGAACGTTTGCGTCGTCCCATTGGGCCAGTGGACTTCCACCTTCTTCATCGTCGCGTCCTGCCCCAGCCCGAAATGCAGACGCCAGTCGCTCGTCGAGTTGTAGCTGTTGCCGCCGCGCACTTCATCGATCTGCGTCATCGCCGACGTCGTCACCGTCACGCGCGCTCCGATCGCTGCCCGGTTGCTCTTGTGTCCCACCAGTTTGAACAGCGCACGATGGTTCCCGTTCTTCGTCTCGTTCAGGAACAGCGATGGCGGAGCATCGACGTTGAACACCACCACATCGAGATTGCCATCGTTGTTGATGTCACCGAACGCCGTGCCTCGCCTCGATTTCAACACCTCGTTCAGCCCGGCCTTGTCGGCAACCTCCTCGAACGTGCGGTCACCCTTGTTGCGGTACAGTTGGATCGGCTCCACGTACCGCACCTCGCCTGCCAGCGTGTCCATCAACGTTGTAAAGTTTCCGTTAGCCATGAAAATGTCTGGCCAGCCGTCGTTGTCGAAGTCCCCGAAGCCCGTTCCCCACTTCACCGGCATCAGCGAAGGCCGCGCGATCCCCGCTTCCAGAGCCACATCCTGGAACTGGTTGTTGCCCTTGTTCCAGTACAGGCTTGCCGGCTGGCTGCCATAGCGCGTGACGAAGATGTCGAGTTTGCCGTCGCGATCGAAGTCGCCAAAGTCCGCCGCCATGTTGCCGAACATCTCGCCCGATGGGCCGACGCCCGCGCCCGACAACATCCCGAGCTCTTCAAACGTTCCATCGTGCTTGTTGTGATAGAGGAAGTCCCATCCCGAATCGTTCGTCACGTAGAGATCGGGCCAGCCATCGCCGTCGTAGTCTCCCCACACCACGCCCATGCCGTGCAGCCGTCCCGGATCATCGACGCCCGCCTTGGCCGAGACATCTTCGAACGTTCCATCGCCACGATTCCGGAACAGGAAGTCCGTTTCGCCCTTCATGGAATCCGGCACTTCCACCAATACGCCCTTGTACCCGAAGGTCAGCTTCGGATCGGGCAAATGATTCACGTCGGTCTCGACATATCGTGCGACGAACAAATCCACGTTCCCATCGCGGTCGTAATCCGCCCAGGCAGCACCCGTGCTGAAGCCTCCGACTTCCAGCCCAGCTTTCTTCGTCACGTCCTCGAACTTGCATCCGCCGAGATTGCGGTACAGCACGTTGTGCCCAAATCCCGTGACGTAAATGTCGGGCAGTCCGTCGTTGTCGAAGTCGGCGATCGCCAGTCCCGTTCCCCAGCCTTTCGTCGTCAGGCCCGCCTGCTGCGTAATGTCGGTAAAGTGGATCTTGCCGTCAGCAGCGGTGTCCTGGTGATAGAGCGTCACCATCGGATCGCCGCCATCGCGATATCGCTCCAGCGACGAATCCTGAATGACCGCGATGTCCAGCCTGCCATCGTTGTCGCAATCGAAGAGCGCGATCCCGCCGCCCGTCATCGTATCCACGATGTACCGGCGAACCGTCGTCGAGTTCGGCTGCGTCGTCAGCCCGGCCTGCGCCGAGATGTCGTGGAAATGAAGGCCCACGGGGTTCGCCGGCGATTTCTGCCTGGCTTGCGCAGAAGGCTTGGCGTCCTTGTTTTGGGCCCACAAGCCCGGCAACAGCAGAAGAGTCAGGAGTAGAAGGCTGAACCAGCCCCGAAAATTCCACATAGAAAACAGAATGTCTCAATCAGCGTACCTCGATTATATTCCGCGCGAGCCTCAGCCCCGACCCATCTTCGACAATACTCAGCATTAACGATGCTGCAACACATCCTTGCCTATCATCAAAGGAAGAGATGCTCACTTTTCCCGACGGCTTTCTGTGGGGCGTGTCTACGTCTGCCCATCAGTTCGAGGGCCGAAATTCGCATAATCAGTGGTCGACCTGGGAACGGCGCGGCCGCATCCGCTCCGGAGACAGTTGCCGCGACGCCTGCGGCTGGTGGCATTCTTCAGCGCGCGATATCGATCTCTGCCGCCAACTCGGCCTGAATGCGCTTCGCATCTCCGTCGATTGGGGACGGATTGCGCCGCACGAGCACGAATGGAATCGCGACGCCATTCATCGCTACCGTTCCATTCTGCGCGAAATCCGGCAGGCCGGCATGCGGCCGTTCGTGACCTTGCATCACTTCACCCATCCGCAGTGGTTCGAAGATCGCGGAGCGTTTCTCTCGTCGCGCTCGGTGGAGCAGTTTGCCTGGTTCGCCGAGCGTATCGTCAACGAGCTCGGGGACCTCTGCTCCGACTTCGTCACCTTCAACGAGCCCAATGTTTACGCGGCTTTCGGATACCTGTTCGGCAACTTCCCTCCCGGACATCGTTATCGCATTCGCGACTGCGCGCAAGTGATGGTGAACCTGCATCGCGCGCACGCCGTCGCCTACGAGCGCATTCATTCGCTTCATCCAAATGCCACGGTGGGATTGGCAACGCACTGGGTTGAATTCCATCCCGCCACTGACTCCCCCGCCGATCGTCTGCTCGCGTTTCTTTACGACGCAACGTTCAATCGTTCGTCGCTGCAATTGCTGCGCTGCGGCTCCCTGCCGTTTCCGTTAGGCTCTATCGCGCCGGAAGCGCCCGAGGTCATGCAGAAGATCGACTTCGTCGGCTTGAACGTTTACAACCGCCTGCATGTGCGCTCCCCGTGGGACGAAGCCAGCCGCCGCACCGGTGGCCTGTTCGTCCCCGAGCATGTTCCGCAGGGCGATCCCGGAGTTGATCTGCCCTATGGCGAAGCCTATCCCGAGGTCGTGACCAGTTCCGCGAAGGAATTCGCCGCGCTGAACGTGCCGCTCTACATCATGGAAAATGGAGTGCCCGACCGTACTGACCGGATCCGCCCATGGGTGTTGACGCAAAGCATTCGCCGCACCCACGAGCTGATCGCGCAGGGTTTCGATGTCCAGGGATACTTTCACTGGAGCATCGTCGACAACTTCGAGTGGTGCGAAGGCTGGACGCTGCGCTTCGGACTTTACGCCATCGATCCGCGAACCCAGGAACGATTCGCGCGCGGCAGCGCCAACTTGTTTCGCGAGATCATCGCGCAGAATGGATTAAGCGACGAGCAGCTCAGCAGGTTTTCCGACCCGCCCGTCCCTAGCAGCCGCGAGTTGAGTTCCATGCGGCGCTAAACCTGTGGCAGAACCATTCCTGGCTGTGTGGCTCTTGAACCACCATCCACTAACCACTACCCACTGCTTTTAAACCTCGTACTTCCAATACCCGTGATCCTTCAGGAAGTACTGACGGTCGAACGTATGGAACGCTGTCGTTAAGAACATCTTCGCGATCTTGCCGTGTCCCATCGCCTTGAACCGCCGGTTCGATGTCAGGATATGTCCCTTCACGATTCCAAACCTTAGCGGCGACACCTGCTTCGACAAGTGATAATCCTCGGCGTACTGCACGCTTTCATCGAAGCCGCCCAGTTCGTTGAACTTCTCGCGATCGAACAGCATGAACATGCCCGTCGCAAATGGCTTCGTGAACGACGCGAAATGCTGCACCGCGTTGTTGCCGCGGAACAGCAGGTCGTCCATTAGCCTGCCGCCCTTGCAGCGAATGTCGGTGGTCAGGCAGTGCAGTTCCTTGCGGTTCATCTTTTCCATCGCCCGGCGCAGCATCGTGCGATCTGGCAGTTCGATGTCCGCATCCACGAAGAGCACGTACCGCGAGGTTGCGCGGCGTGCTCCCGCATTGCGTCCGATGGAGGGTAGCCCACCGGGGATGATCGACATCAGCAGCCGGTCCGCGAACGACAACGCAACCTCGATTGTCGCGTCCGTCGATCCCGCATCAGCAACGAACACTCTGGTAGCCGGCAAAAGCGGGTAATCCTGCCTGCTCAAAGAGGTCAGCAGGTGCGGCAGGTTCCGCGCTTCGTTCTTCGCCGGGATAACGATCGTCAATTCGGCATTCATGATCATGGATCTGAACTCCTTCCTCCCCAACCGTGATGTAATTCGCGCGTGCATCAATCCAGGACCCGGTGTTGTAGTACGACACTCCGTCGCACTCCACGTGTAGCGCCTGGTGCGTGTGCCCGCAGAAAACGCGATCGATCTTGCCGGCCTTCGCATAAGCGATGGCGCCGTTCATGATCCGCGGCGTCATCCGGCCCCAGTTCGTGGTGCAGCGGTCGATGTAACGCTGGAGTGACTTGCCACTCTCGCCCAGTTGCGGGATGACGTCGTGATAAAAGAAATTTCCCACCTGCACCCAGAAAGGATTACGTTTCATGAATCCGTCGAACTGGTGCCCGTGGATCGCCAGGTGGCGCCTGCCCTGGAATTGCCATACATACCGCTGGTAGACCGGGACGCCCACCAGGTGCGACATCACGTTCGACAATCCGAAATCGTGATTGCCTTCGACCCAAACCACTTCAACTTTTCTCTTGGGGTTGGAAAGCTTGCGGATGGAGGAGAGGAACTTCCAGTGGTCACCGTTCAGACGCCTGAAATTCAAATCGGAGAAAATATCTCCCAGCAGAATCAGTCGCCGGTACGAGAGCGACTGAATTAAATCCAGTGCGTCCCGTGCACGACTGACCTCCGATCCGAGGTGCACGTCCGAAACCAACAGCGTATCGAACCGTTCCTCCGCCATGGCACCATGATCGGTGCATACCGTTACATACTGATAAACACGATGTAAAAATTCGGAGAATAGGACTAACTCTTTCGATACTGCTCACCTGCGCCGCCTTACCAAAGTCACCTTCCTTCGCCGTCCTTCCACTCACATACTGAGATCGTGAATCCAGAGCTCAACCCGCCGGCAGCTCCTCCATCGGACAACGCGAACTTTGCCGGGCCGCAAATCAAGGTCACCACCCCTGGACCCAAGAGCACCCTCGTGCTTGTGCTTCTCACCTTCGCCGGAGTGTTGTTCATCATGACTTCCGCGGGAAGGACCACGGCCCGCGCGGCTTTTGAGCAACTCGAAGAGCTGATCAAGCTACAAGGCAAACCAAAGCCCGCTTCCGCCAACGTACTCTCTGAGCACGAACTGGAAGGGCTCGACAAACTCGATTCGCAAGCCCAGGCCGAGCTGCTGCTTGAGCGTTCCATCAATCACTATCAGGGTGCGAACGACCAGATCGCCTCGCACGTCGCACACTGGCGCGGCGACATCGAGCTCAACGACAAGTTGCGCGGACTGTTCATGACCGCACTCAACTCCGACGACCTGCGCGTGCGTGCTGCCGCGCTCGAAGTCGATATTGCATCCCGCAATCTGGAAAAGACTTCCGCTCAAATCGATCAACTCGAACCCGACGCGCGCAACGGCAAACAGGGTCCTCGCGCAAACGCCCTATGGGACATCGCACTGCTCGGCAACCGCGGAGTCGAACCGGAGCGCGCTGCCGAAATCCTCTCCTCGTCGATGCACGATTCCAACGAAAACATCCGCTACTGGGCGGTCGAAGGACTCGCCGCTCTGGGCACTGATGCCGCCATCAATCCTTTGCTTGAGGAGTTGCACGACGATCCGTCCGCGACCATTCGCGAACGCGCCGCCTGTGGATTGGCGCAATCGGGAATGTTCAGTGAACGCCAGCGCCGGACGGCGGTTCCCAAGTTGCTTGACTACGCCGATGACCAATCGCTCGACTCGGAAACGCGCAAGTGGGTCTTCCAGGCGCTTCGCGACATCACTGGACAAAATCTTCCGCACGATGCGCAAGCTTGGCGCACCTGGTACGCCTCCGCCGGAGACGAAGCATGGCGCCCAGTCACCCACGACGGGATGTAACGATCGACTTACGATTTACCCGCAGACGCCAGCAGCTTCTCCACTTCCGAGATCGCCTGCTCCAGCCGCTCTTCCCGGCTTCCCCTCACCAGCACCCATGGCAGGCCACGCCTGGTTAACTCTTCCGTGAAGCGGCGTGTCATCCACGGACGAATGTGGTGCCCATCGCGAACGCCATCGTGCTGAAACGGGATATCGCAGTCAGTGAGCAGGTACAGGTCGTAGCGTCGCCGGTTGGCGACCTCTTCCACTTCCTGCGACCACGTCCCGACATAGCGCTGATGCCAGATCGCCGTCGCCAGCGCATCGGTATCGCAGATCAGCAGCCGCTTCGCCTCTTTCGCCAGCCGGTCTTCGTCTCTCTGCTGCTGCTTGGCAATGTGAACGAACTCGGCGGTATGCCAGTGATAAACGAATGTGTTGATGCCGCCTTCTTTCAGGCGCTCGGTGTAGGTGCGCCCGTACTCGGGCACCCACATCGTGTGATAGTGCTCGGCCAGCTGGCGCGAGAGCGTAGTCGTCCCCGTGGACTCGGCCCCGAGCACGCACACCTTGTACAGTTTGGAAACAGGCCTTGCCATGAATCAGTCAGCGCACGCCGCCAGCGTCATCAATTTGTCTCGCGCATTCAGGTCGGGCGCCGACGCAATAAACTCGTGAGCGTCGCCGCAAAACGGACAGCGCCCCAGCTTCAACTCGGCTTCCCACCCATCGCGTCCGCGAAGAAAGTAGCGATCGCCGTCCGGCTTCTTCATCTGCGCGATCACCTCTTCTACCATTAACACCCGTGACCAGCCTTCGCCACTACCCAACCCAACATGAGAGATGTGCCTCGCCGGATCTTCCCGCTTGTCGCGCCGCGTAATACAGATGATCTGATATCTCACGGTTGGGAAATGAGTGAATTCGTAAGTTAATAAATTGCAAAGTTCACTGTGGCGGCACTTTTACCCTGAGGGCAGTTCGCACATAGAACCAAGCCAGCAATAAGACGATTGGGAGACCGATCAGGCTCTGGATGGGCTGTTTGCTCGAGACAGTTTCGTAGGTCCCAAATACAGCGCCAAACACATAAATCAACCCACCTCGCAACAGAACTCGACGAAGGTATCTGGGGTCCCGTTCCATACGTTCCTGTTCGCGAAAGGCTCCCCACAACACAGCCGCCAAGCATCCCGTCGCAACCAGAACGCCGACAATGATGAGAGCTATGTTCGCATGGCTGGAACTGTCGGCTGTCATTCTGACGACATGCTACACCATCCAAAAAACGATGGTGTGGGGGCGGACCGTCCACGACCACCCACGATCCACTAACCACCACTCACTGGTTTCTTATCTCTCCGCCTGAAACATATACCTTCCGCCTTCGCGTTCGGCGAACTGTTCCGCGATCTTCAAGAACGCCTGCGCCGCGTGCGACAGGCTCGCGTTCTTCCGATACACCAGCCGCAACCTTCGCTCAAACATCAGGTCCTTCACCGGCATGGCGACCAGGTCTCCGCGCTGTAGCTCGGCTTCGACGCAAATTGCCGGAATCAACGCCACGCCGTTGCCCATGGCAACGAACTTCTTGATCGCTTCGATGGTCGGCAGTTCGACATCCATGTGCAGTGGAACCTTTTTTCGCTGGAACGTCTCCAGCACCTTCGCGCGATATGGCGACGGCACATGGTGCGCCACGAAATACTCCGCCCCCAGTTGCTTGATGCTGATCTCGGCCGCGCTCGCCAGTGGATGCGTCGGCGGCACCACAAACGCCAGCTCGTCGCGATACACCACGATCGACCTCAGCCCGTCTTCCGGCCGGAACGTCAGCACGCCCATCTCGACCGAATGATTCAATAGCCCGTCGGGAATCCGGCTCGCCAGCGACCGCTCGATCGTTACTTTTACCATCGGATGAATACGGCGAAAGTCGTTCAGGATCGGTAGCAGGTAAAGGCAGGTAAACTCATTCGCGGCGATTGAGAGCTTGCCCTTGTTCATCTCCTTCAGCTCTTGCAGGGCGCCCATCGCCTCGCCGCGCATGTTCAGCAGCTTCTCGGCATACTCCAGCAAAACCTTTCCGGAATCGGTCAGAATCCCTTCGCGCGACGAACGGTCGAAAAGCGATTCGCCGATCTCTTCTTCCAGCTTGCGCACGGTCTGGCTGATGGCCGGTTGGGTTCGATACAACTTCTTGGCCGCTCGCGAAAAACTGCCCTCGCGAGCCACCATCAGAAAGGTCTCCAGTTGAAACAGGTCCACGGTTGTGCCTTTTCCGAGGCCGGAATTCGAGCTTGCCAGAAACCCGCAAATCACGCAAAATGACCGGAAATTCACCGCCATAAATAAGATCAACGGCGGGTTCCAGCACTGGCCTCAAACGTTTTCTTATATCATAAAAATTCATTATTCAGAAACAATAACTATAAATTTGCTTTATTTCCCCGCCGGGAGTCTCCTAGTACACAGGCTTTGCGCCTTTATCCCCCTTTGGAGAAAGCCGAATGGACCGAGCCCGAGTACGGATTTTCGACACCACCTTGCGAGATGGCGAACAGTCTCCCGGTTGCAGCATGAACCTGGAAGAAAAGCTGCGACTGGCCCGTCAACTCGATCGACTCGGTGTCGATATCATTGAGGCCGGGTTCCCCATCGCTTCCGAAGGTGACTTCGAGTCGGTTTGCGCGGTAGCGGCAGAGATTCGCCGTCCGGTTATCGCCGGTCTGGCGCGCGCCACGCACGTCGATATCGAACGCGCCAGCCAGGCCGTGAAGTCCGCCGCCCGCCCACGCATCCATGTTTTCCTGGCCACCTCCGACATCCATCTTCATTACAAGCTGAAGATGAGCCGCGAGCAGTGCCTCCGTCAGGCTGCCGACATGGTCAAGTTCGCTCGCTCCCTTTGCGCCGACATCGAATTCTCCGCCGAAGACGCCACCCGTACCGAATTGGAATTCCTTTGTACCGTCGCCGAAGCCGCGGCCGAAGCCGGCGCCACCACCATCAACCTGCCCGACACGGTCGGCTACACCGTACCGTCTGACATGACGCGCATCATCTCGGCTGCCGTTGAGCGCACGCGCAAGTTCGGCGACATCACCATCTCCACCCACTGCCACAACGATCTCGGATTAGCCGTCGCCAACTCGCTCGCGGCGGTCGAAGCTGGAGCGCGCCAGGTGGAGTGCACCATCAACGGCATCGGCGAGCGAGCCGGCAATGCATCGCTCGAAGAAGTCGTGATGGCACTGCACGTCCGTGGCGACGTGATGCCCTTCGACACGGCGGTAAAAACGGAAGAGCTCTTCCCCACCAGTCGCATGCTGACCGAAATCACCCACGTCCAGGTGCAGCCGAATAAAGCCATCGTCGGACGCAACGCTTTCGCGCACGAAGCTGGCATTCACCAGGATGGCGTGATCAAGAATCCGCTGACCTACGAGATCATGACGCCGAAATCGGTTGGCGTTCCCGAAAACAAGCTGGTGCTGGGCAAGCACTCCGGCCGCCATGCTCTCGGCCTGCGTTGCGCCGAACTCGGATTTGCCTTCGAGCGCCGCGATCTCGATAAAATCTATAAGCGTTTTGTCGCCCTCGCCGATCAGATCAAGAGCGTCGAGGATCGGCACCTGCTCGCAATCATCCACGAGGAATTTCCGGCGACGAATATCCCGGCGATCAACTCCGATGCGTTCGCGCGCTCGGTCGGCAGAGCGTAAATATCAGGACTTAGCGGCTAGGAGTTGGGAGTTAGCAGCCAAAGTCTCAACCTAACTACTAACTCCTAACTACTGGCTACTTTTTTCTATGACTCCCGCATCGACCAAACTTAACGTCTGCGTTCTTCCCGGCGACGGGATCGGCCCTGAAGTTACTCGCGAAGCGGTCCGCATCCTGAAGTTCGTAGCCGACACTCACGGCTATGACTTTCGCTTCACCGAAGCTTTGATCGGCGGCGCGGCCATCAAAAAACACAATTCGCCGTTGCCCCAATCGACCGTCGACGTCTGTCTTGCCAGCGACGCGGTCCTGCTTGGCGCCGTCGGCACGCCCGAGTTCGATCATCTGCCCTCGGAGAAGCGTCCCGAAGCCGGCTTGCTCGGCATTCGTCGCGCTCTCGGCGGATTTGCCAACCTCCGCCCGGCCATCTCGTATGAATCCATCGCCGACTGTTCGCCCATTCGCAGCGAGATCGTCAAGGGCGCCGACATCATGTTCGTGCGCGAACTGCTTGGCGGACTCTACTTCGGCGAACCCCGCGGGTTTCAAGGCAAGCGCGAAGCGGCCTTCAACACCATGAAGTATTCGGTGACTGAAGTTGAGCGCGTCGCCCGGGTGGCTTTTGAACTAGCCCGCAAGCGTCGCAAGAAAGTCACCAGCGTTGATAAGGCCAACGTGCTCGAAACTTCGCAGCTCTGGCGCGAAGTCGTCACCCTGCTGGCGAAAGACTATTCCGACGTGAAACTCGAGCACATGTACGTCGACGCCTGCTCGATGAAGCTGATCACGCATCCGACCTCGTTCGACGTGGTGCTCACCGAGAACCTGTTCGGCGACATCCTCACCGATGAAGCCGCCGCCATCAGCGGGTCGCTCGGCATGCTCTCGTCGGCAACTATCGGAGGAAAAGTGGGACTGTTTGAGCCGGTCCACGGCTCTGCCCCCGACATCGCCGGCAAGAACATGGCAAACCCGCTCGGCGCCATTGCCTCGGCGGCAATGCTGCTTCGTCACTCGGGAAAGTTCGAGCAGGACGCCCGCGACATCGAGGAAGCCATCCGCGAGGTGCTCAATTCCGGATACCGGACAAAAGACCTCGACAATGGCAACGCCAAGTACGTTCTGGAAACCGCCGAAATGGGCGGCATGGTCGAACATGCGCTCAGCGAAGTGGTTGATCGGCGCCGTGCCTATCACGCGGTATAAGTGCTCTGTTTTCAGGCATTTTGATCGAAGACCGAGGTAAGTCCTTTGTTTTCAAATACGGAGCGTCGCGAAGGCGTAACTCCTTTGTTTTCTTATTGCGATGTCGAGCCCACGCACACTTTTTGAAAAACTCTGGGACGCGCACGTCGTCTGCACGCCAGCCGATCAGCCGCCCCTCCTCTATATCGATTTGCACCTGGTCCACGAGGTCACCTCGCCCCAGGCATTCGACGGTCTCCGCGAAGCGGGCCGCAAAGTCCGCCAGCCCAAGCGAACCGTCGCGACCATCGACCACAACGTACCGACTACGCCAAAGCACCTGCCGGTCCTCGACCAGATCGCCGACAAGCAGATGCAGGTGCTGCGCAAGAACTGCGCCGAATTCGGCGTTGAGTTGTTTGACGTCGATTCGCCGGACCAGGGCATCGTTCACGTCATCGGTCCCGAATTGGGAATCACCCAGCCGGGCATGACAGTCGTCTGTGGCGACAGCCACACCTCGACGCACGGCGCCTTCGGGTCGCTCGCTTTCGGGATCGGCACCTCGGAAGTCGAGCATGTGCTCGCCACCCAGTGCCTGCCACAGCAGAAGCCGAAGACGATGCTGATCAGCGTCGGCGGCAAACTGCCGGATGGCGTGACGGCCAAGGATCTGGCGCTCGGCATCATCGGCCACATTGGCACCGACGGCGGTACCGGCTATGCCATTGAGTTCGGCGGCGAAACGGTTCGCGCGCTTTCGATGGAAGGCCGCATGACGCTCTGCAACATGAGCATCGAAGCCGGAGCGCGCGCCGGCATGGTCGCGCCCGACGAGACCACGTTCAACTACGTTCGCGGACGCCGCTTCGCGCCTCAGAACTTCGACGCCGCCGTGGCCGAGTGGCGCAAGCTGCAGTCGGATCCGGGTGCCCAGTACGACCGAATCGTTGAGATTGACGCCTCGAAGTTCGCGCCCTACGTGACGTGGGGCACGAGTCCCGGCATGGTGGTTCAGGTGACAGATCGCGTGCCCGATCCAGCCGGCACGACGAACGACGCCGACCGCAAGTCTGCCGAGCGCGCGCTCGAATACATGGCGCTCAACGCCGGCCAGCCAATCGAGCAAATCAACGTCGATCGCGTCTTCATCGGATCATGCACCAACTCGCGGCTCGAAGATCTCCGCGCCGCGGCACGGATCGTGAAGGGCTATCGTGTAAGCCCGAAGGTGCAGGCGATGGTCGTGCCCGGTTCGTACCACATCAAGGAAGAGGCGGAAAAGGAAGGTCTGGACAAGGTTTTCACCGCCGCTGGTTTCGACTGGCGCGAGGCTGGATGCTCGATGTGCCTGGGTATGAATCCGGACATCCTGCAACCCGGCGAACGCTGCGCGTCGACGAGCAATCGGAATTTCGAAGGGCGCCAGGGCCGCGGCGGGCGCACACACCTCGTCAGCCCCGCCATGGCCGCAGCCGCTGCCGTCACGGGCCATTTCACCGACGTCCGCCACTGGGAGTACCGCTAATGCAGCCGTTCCGCAAGCACACAGGATTGGTAGCGCCGCTCGACCGCGCCAATGTCGATACCGACCAGATCATCCCCAAGCAGTTCCTGAAGCGCATCGAGCGCACCGGCTTCGGCCAGTTCGCGTTCTACGACTGGCGCTTTAACGCCGACGGTACAACGAATGCCGAGTTCGTCCTGAACCAGCCGCGTTACAAGAACGCTAGCGTTCTGGTCGCGGCCAAGAACTTCGGGTGTGGCTCATCGCGCGAACATGCGCCCTGGGCGCTCGCGGATTATGGCTTCAAGACGATCATCGCGCCGACTTTCGCCGACATCTTTTACAACAACTCGCTGAAGAATGGCCTGCTGCTGGTGAAGCTGCCGGAAGCCGAAGTCGATCAGTTGCTGGCGAATGCGAAGAACGACAACTATCGCCTGACCGTCGATCTGGAGCAGAAGCGGGTCAGCGACGATCACGGCTTCTCGGCGAGTTTCGAGATCGACGACTTTCGCCGCCGCTGCCTGTTGGAAGGCCTCGACGACATCGGCCTGACGCTCCGCTTCGCCGAGAATATATCGGAGTACGAGCAAAAGCGCTTCGGGCAGAGTGCGGCGGTCTAAGACTCTGTCTCTATCCCTTCGAAAGCTTTGGCTGGAAGGCGAAGACTCACAAAGAGTCCTCAGTAGATTCGGCAGGATCGTGTTCTTCAACCCACCGCGCGCCGCAGTGATTGCAGATCCACTTTTCTGACTTGAGCGGCAGCGGGAATCCGAGCCACGCGGAACCATAGGCAATTGGCTTGTTCAGGCTTTCAAATGTGATGTCGACGGAGTTGCACTTAGGACAGCGCGGCTGTTCGAACTCCTCGGCGTCTCCGTATTCAAACTCCTCTGGAATAGGCTGGCTGAGAACTGCCTCTGCCTCCTGGACATCTTCTGGCCTAACGCTCAGTCTCATGTTGCCGATCGCATTCGAGATGAACCAATCCAGGCGGACCATGTTGTCGTCGGCCAGAAGGCATTCTATTCCCGCAGAATCGAGCGAGCCCTTGGCGAGAATGGCCTCCGGCAGGTCGCGAAATCGCCGGACAACTACCCACTGGCCAGGATCGACTTCATTCACCGGTTCCGACCGCGGCTCCGAAACGGCGGCGTCAAGGTGGCGCTTAGTCAGTTCTGCCTGAAGAGCCGTGCGCGCCTCAGCTGTCAGCTGATCTGACTCGGCCACTACCTTCTCAAGTTCGCCGTCGGACATTCCAGCGTAGAGTTTTGCTAAACGTTCTGATTCCCTTTCGTGATCCATGATCCGCTCCGAGGCGTTCGATCATAAACTAGGCGACGACCGTTACACTTAGCGACACTTAGGCTGCCTGTAACGCAGACGCAATCACCAATGAGCCGATTCAAGCCGATCGCCTGCTCGCCCTATGATTTCGTCCCACCTATTCTGCTAACGGTCCTTCGTTTCGCCCGTCCATTGGCTAAACTCGTCCCCCCTGGAGGGCTTTATGAAGCCTCGCGCGTTCGCCGCCCTGTTCCTGCTACTGCCGGTCTTCGCCTTTTTCGAAGTGCAATCACCATCGCCGATCCGCGGCACATGGACCGTGGAGGAGGGCTGCAGCAAAGCCATCGAGATCCAGGCCGACTTCCGGACGGCGCTCGGCCAGCACAGCCATACGCTGAAGGTCATGCGCGCCGACATCAAGCCGGGAGCAACGCAGGGCACCGTGCAGTTTGCCGTGGCACGCGCCGCTGGGACGTTTAACTTCACCGGCACGCTGGCCGACGACGATCAAGGTTCCGGGCAAGTGCAGTTCACTGCCAACCCGCAGTTTCCGAACGACATGGCCGCGCTCGGCTATACGCACTTGTCGAGCGACGACGTGTTCCGCATGGCGATGGTCGATGTAACGCCGCAGTTCGCGCGCGACCTCAACGAGGCGGGCTATCCGAACCTGGCGACCGAAGAGCTGATTCGCATGAGGATTCACGACGCGGACGCGGAATTCATCCGCGCGCTGGCGCAGGTAGGAGTGAAAGGCCTGCAGGCGGAAGAGCTGATCCGCATGCGAATCCACGACGCCACGCCCGATTTCATCCAGCAGATGCAGGCGGCGGGTTTCAACGGAGTGGCGCCGGAAGAACTGATCCGGATGAAGATTCACGACGTGACGCCAGAGTTCGTGCAGCAGATGAAGCAGCTCGGTTACGCGCAGACCGATCCGGAAGCGCTCATCCGATTCAAGATTCACGATGTCGATGCGGAGTTCATCAGCGCCGTACGGAAGCTCGGGTTCACGAGTATCGAAGCAGACGAACTGGTGCGGATGAAGATCCATGACGTGACGCCGGACTTCATCTCGAAGGTGAAGCAGCTTGGATACAACGATGTCGATCCGGATGAGCTGATCCGGTTGCGCATTCACGACGTTTCGCCGGAGTATATCGCGCAGGCCAAGTCATACCAGAGCGACATCACGTTGGACGAGATCATCAACCACAAGGTGCGAGGCGACCGCATCACACACATGTAAGGGGATGGCGGAGAGGAATGTCCGTCCCACACCAACAGCTCCACGGCCAGGAATGGCTGTGCCACAAAACGAGAAAGGCCCGGAGCCGAAGCTCCGAGCCTTTCCGTGTACCCGGTTCGATTACAGAAGCTGGACGTTCTCTGCCTGCCAGCCCTTGGGACCCTTGGTCACGTTGAACTGGACGGCCTGGCCTTCCTGCAAGCTGCGGAAGCCGTTCGCCTGAATGGCGGAGAAATGAACGAAAACGTCTTCACCGTTCTGCCGCGTGATGAAACCAAAACCTTTTGCGTCGTTAAACCACTTCACTGTTCCTTGTTCCATTGTTACTAAAACTCTTTTCTGTGTTGAATTGTGCTGAGAAGATCGAGTGCTACTGTGAGGTGGAAACCGGCGGGTATTCCGAAGGCCACTTCAAAATCGCGGACGAACCACTAGCTACAGACATTATAGATGCATTTCGGGTGTGTGGGATGCACATAATCGAATATTCGCGGGCACACGGGGAAATCACTTAACCCGCGGATGAGGGACTAAGCGGCTGGAAATCCGTGAGCAACTCCATTCCAGTCTCGGTCACGGCAACCATGTCGCAATGCCGGACTCCTCCGTAACCGTGAATGTACACAGCCGGTTCGATGTTGAAGGTCATACCGGTTTCGAGTAGCTCGTCAGATCGGGGATGGATGCGCGGACGCGCGTTCGCGGAGATGGAGGCGAAGCCGACGCCGTGGCCGAGGCTGTGTGGGAACTCGCGTTCGAATCCGTGTTGGCGCAGGACTTCGCGAGCGGCGAGATCGACGTCGGCAGCGCGAACTCCCGGCTTGATTTTCGTGAAGGCAGCAGCTCGCGCTTCAGCGATGGCGGCGAAGATCTGCTTCTGCTTGGCATCGGGTTGCCCAAGAACATAGGTGCGAGTGATGTCGGTCCAGTAGCCGTCGGCGTAGGAGTTACTGTGGATGAGGACGAGGTCGCCCTTCTGCAGTTGGCGGTGGCGAGAGTGAGCGAAGGCGGCTGCGGCCTCGGCGGAGTTCGGTCCGGACATGCACCAGGCGAAACCGTCGGCGCGCATAACGTTTTCGTTAGTCATGCCGTAGACGCTGAATCCGGCGCGGTAGAGTGAAGCGATTCCGGTTTCGATGGCTCCGGCGCGAATCTGCGGAGTGCCGTAAGCGTAAGCGGCTTCCGCGATCTGGCAGGCGGTCCGCATACGGTCGACTTCGTGCGGGGTTTTGGCGGCGGCCAGGCGGCGGATCAGGGTATCGGCGGGAGCCAGGGGTGCGGATGGCGCAGCTTCGCGCAACATGTCGAGGACTGTGTGAGCGTAGAGATGCATGCCGGCGTACGTAGCCGGCTCAGAGGCTGCGCTCATCTCGTAGCCGATGCGTGAACAGTGAATCTTCATGTCGTGAAGAAGCTGACGCAGGGGCTGATTGGCTGAGCTGGCGGGAGTGGTGATCTGATCGAGCGAGCCGGGCTGAAAGGTACGAATGCGATTGGCCCATCCGTGCTCGGCAAATGGCAGTTCGTCCTGCGGCACTAGAACGGCAACCTCACCTTCGACGGTGGCCACGGCGACGGCCGTGCCAATCACCGGCCAGTAGCCGGAGAGCATGAGCACATAGCTGGGTAACGTGCAGATTACGGCGTCGAGTTCGGCGCCCTTCAGTGCGTTCTGGATGCGGGCGACACGATCGCCGCCATCGTCTTGTCTTTTTCCGGAGAGTTCGTTCATCGTTTCCGCAGCAGCAGCCACAACCCAGCGACTGCAACTCCGGCTGTAATCATACCTGCACGCAACATAGATTGCTTCTGGGCACGCAGGCGGGGCGCAACGAATTCTTCTTCCGGGTTGCGACATCGCCTGTTAGTGTGGGATGCCATGACCGTGGATGGGATGCGCTCAGTTATATCGCGATACGATGTAGTGGAGAGCAGATCCCTCGGTCCGCGAGGGATGGCAAGAAGGTTAAGTTTGCTGTCGACCGGTAATGATCTAGTGGAGCTTCGCTCCGCCTGACCGGGCGGGGTCGCCCGGTCCCACAATTAGTGACCGGGGATGCCGAGCTTATTGCGGCTGGCGTAGTCGATGATGGTCAGGCCGAAGAAGATGAGTAGCCAGAAGAGACCAGCAACAAAGACGACGCCGCTGAGAACGTAACTCTCATATTTCAGGTGCATGAAGAACAGGAGCACCAAGGTGGCTTTGATGGCGGCGATGCCGAGAGCGATGAGCGTGTTCAAGGGACCCGGCATCGGCACGCGGGACAGCACGACGGTGAGGACCATGAGGAACATGAGGCCGATCCAGACCACCCAGTAGGTTTTGATGTGCGATACGTGTTCCGACATTGCTTATCCTAACCTTTTATTTACCCGCGATCAGGTACAACAAGGGGAAGAGGAAAATCCAGACCAAGTCGACGAAGTGCCAATACAAGCCACTTATGTGAACCGGGTTGTGATATTCGGACGTGTATTTCCCCTGCCAGGCCCAGACGGCGATGATCGAAAGCAGAACCACGCCGATGGTGACGTGCAAGGCGTGCAGTCCGGTCATCACAAAGTACAGGTAAAAGAACAACTGAAATTCGTTGGGCGCCGGAATCCTGGTGCCGTCTTTTTCGATCTCCATGTGCCAGAACGGGCCGGGGACCGAGCCATCGACATAGTGCTTGTGGTACTCGACGGCCTTGATGCCAAGGAAGCCGATGCCCATCAGGACGGTGAAGAAGAGCAGGATGGCGCACAGCTTCCGCTGGCCGACCTGGATGGCGTGAACAGACAACGCTACCGTTAATGAGCTGCAGAGGAGAATGGTGGTGTTGATGGTGCCGAGCCAGAACTCCATCTCATGGCGGCTGCAGTATTCCCAGATATCGGGATGGGCCGTGCGATAGATCAAATAGGCGGTGAACAGGCCGCCGAAGAACATGATTTCGGTGACCAGGAAGATCCACATGCCGAGGGTGGTGGATTCCCGCTGCTGCTCCATGTTGGAGAAGTGATGTTGCAGCCCGTGCTGGGCGACATCTTCAGTGGCGCTAACTGACAACGGGGACCTCCTTCGGCATCGCTTCGTAGTCGTAAGCTTCCCAGGTCACAACTGGCGTCTCGTCGAAGTTAAACGTTGGCGGCGGAGACGCGGTCTTCCACTCCAAGCCTTGCGCAGCCCAGGGATTGTCTCCGGCCACAGGGCCATAACGCAGCGACCAGAGCAGATAGATCAAAGGCAACAAGTAGCCGACGGCGAGGATGGACGCACCGGCGGTAGAGAGCACGTTCCACACCTGGAATTCCGGGCGGTACTCGGCATAGCGGCGAGGCATGCCGATGTAGCCGACGATAAATTGCGGCAGGAAGGTGAGATTGAATCCGGCGAACACCAGGCCTGCGGCCAGTTTTCCGAGGGCTTCGGGATACATGCGGCCAGTCATCTTCGGCCACCAGAAATGAAGCCCGCCAAGGTACGCCATAACCGCTCCGCCCACCATGATGAAGTGGAAGTGGGCGATCACGAAGTAGGTGTCGGTAACGTGCGGATCGATGCCGAGGCAGGCGAGGAAGAGTCCGGTCATTCCGCCCATGGTGAAGAGCCCGATGAATCCGAAGGCGTAGAGCATGGGCGTTTGCAGCGAGATGCTGCCCTTGTACATGGTGGCGGTCCAGTTAAAGACCTTGATCGCCGATGGCACGGCCACGAAATAGCTGAGCAGCGAGAAGACCAGCGCTGCGTAGGCCGAGATGCCGGCGACAAACATGTGGTGCGCCCAGACCAGGAATCCAAGAACGGCGATACCGATAGAGGCGAGGGCGACGAAGTGATATCCGAAGATGCGCTTGCGCGAGAAGCAGGTAATGATCTCTGACATCACCGCCATGCTGGGCAGAATCATGATGTAGACGGCGGGATGGGAGTAGAACCAGAACATGTGCTGGAAGAGCACGGGATCGCCGCCTACGCGGGGATCGAAGATACCTATGTGCCAGACGCGCTCGATGGCGACCAGTGCCAGAGTGATGGCGATGACCGGCGTGCCGAGCACCTGGATAACCGAGGTGGCGTAGTGGCTCCAGACGAAGAGCGGCAGGCGGTTCCAGGTCATGCCGGGAGCACGCATGCGGTGGGTCGTAACGATGAAGTTAAGGCCGGTAAGAATGGAGGAGAAGCCATTGATAAAGATGGCGATTCCAGCCAGCAGCACGTTGGTGTTCGAGTAGGTGGTGCTAAAGGGCGTGTAGAAGGTCCAGCCGGTATCGACGCCGCCGTTGAGGATGACGTAAATCATCAGGCTGGCGGAGATGATGTAGATGTACCAGCTCAGAAGGTTGATGCGCGGGAAGGCAAGGTCCTTGGCGCCGATCATCATCGGGATGAGGAAGTTCCCGAGGGTGGCGGGGATGGACGGAATGAGGAAGAAGAACACCATGACGATGCCGTGCATGGTGAACATCTTGTTGTAGGTGTCGTGGCTCATGAACTCGCCGCCCGGGGTGAGCAACTGCAAGCGCACCATGGTGGCGAAGAATCCGCCGATGAAGAACATGAGCGTGATCGAGATCAGATAAAGGATCGCGATGCGCTTGTGGTCGGTGGTGAGCAGCCACGACTTGATGCCGTAGTTCGTATTGAGGTAATTCTCGCGCTCGTTCGGTTCTGGCATGGAGGCCATGATTTACTGCACCTTCGTGTTTCCGCTGGGAGCCTGCTCGGTGCGACCGGTATGAACCGGGGGCAACGCTTGATTGCCGGCATTCTCACGCTGTGTTTGCGACAACGATTTCATGTATGTCAGAAGAGAAAGAAGCTGATCTTCACTAACGATGCCGTTAAATGTCGGCATGATGGGCCGGTAACCAGCGACGACCTTGGCTCCGGGATTGAGGATGGACTCGCGCATGTAGTTCTCGTCGGCCATGACCGTGGTGCCATTGTCGAGTTGGACGGGCTTGCCGAAGACACCGGCGAGATCGGGTCCGCGTCCCTGGGTATCGGAGCGATGGCAGGTGGCGCAGCCAAGCTCGGTGAAGACTTTTTGTCCGGAGGAAGCCATGCTGCCTTCGCTGGAACCGCCGGCGAGCCACGCCTGATACTCGCTGGGATCCATGACTACTACTTCGCCGATCATGCCGGAGTGCAGCGTTCCGCAGTACTCGGCGCAAAACAGGTTGTAATGGCCGGTTTTGATGGCGTGAAACCAGAGCGTGGTATAGCGACCGGGAAGCACGTCTTGCTTAATGCGGAATGCCGGGACGTAGAAGCTGTGGATCACGTCCTGGGAGATCATCGTCAGGCGGACGTCGCGCCCGACGGGGACGTGCAGCGCATTAATTTCGCGAACGCCTTCAGGATGCTGAAGCTTCCACATCCATTGCTTGCCGACGACGAAAACCTCCATGGCGTTGGCGGGAGGCTGCACTTCCTGCATGTAGACGGCAGCGCCCCACACGAACATGACCATGAACAGGCCGAACGGAATGAGCGTCCAGGTAGCTTCCAGGGCGTAAGAGCCTTCGATCTGGGTCGCCGTGTGGCCGGGTCTCTGGCGATATTTGACGGCGAAGATCACGACCATCGCAAACACCAGGAGGGTGAAGAAGCCGGTCACCACGATCAGGAAGACGTAGAGCAAGTCCACGTTGTTGGCGAAGGTGGAAGCCCGTTCCGGCCAGAGTGGGAAATTCTGCCACATTTAGGCGTGTCCTCCCGGACCGCGAACGCTGCGGCTTTTCTGAGGTTCCAAACGGAACATGATGATGAGGAAGCCTCCAAGGATGAGAACGGTTAAACCACCACCGATCTGTAACGCGCGCGAAATCACGGGACCATATTTTCCGGTGCGCGGATCGTAGTGGTAGCAATAAAGAAGGACCTGGTCGACGACGTTGCCGATCTTCTTCTGCGAAGCCTGCACGAGTCCGAAGCGAAGGTCCTTCGGGGAGTACTCGACGCCATAGAAGTATTGCGCGATGCGGCCATCGGGAGTGATGACCATGATGGCGGCGGCGTGAGCGAACTGCTTGGTGTCGCGATCCCAGGCGTAGTTGAAGCCTACGGCTTTCGTGAGCGCGTCGATCGATGGCTTATCGCCAGTGAGGAAGTGCCAGCCTTCGTCTCCGCCGGAACGTCCGTAGCGCTCGACGAAGTTGCGCTTCTTAGCGCGAGCAAGATCGGGAGTCTCGGTGGGATCGAAACTGACGGTGAGCACGTCGTAGTCTTTGCCGATGTCGAACTTGAGGGCCGAAAAGACACTGGCTTCGCCGTTAAGAACTTCGCCACAGAGCATGGGGCACTGGTAATAAACCATGCTGAGCACGATGGGGCGTTTGCCGAAGTAGTCGGCGAGTTTCACTTCACGGCCGGCTTCGTCGCGGAACTTCAAGTCCAACGGGATCTGGGAATTCAAATGCTGATCGATGCCTACCTGCTTGAGAACGTCGGGCGGCGGATTCGTGGTGCCGCGGGGCCCGCTGAACACTCCCTGAGCGGAGGCGAGCGAACTCGTCATCATCGCTAACAGGAGCGTTACAGCCATTCGACGCAGGTTGATGTTGCCTGTCACTGCTTTTCCTTTCTACCTCGGGGGCTAAAGCCCCAATCATGCTTCGCCTCGGTCGGCGCAGCTAAAAATCGAGACCTTTCAAACTAGTTGTTCGCGGGGCGAACACCGCCGCCCGCTCCCGCCACCGTGTCGCGTCCAGAACCGAAATCGGCAACGGGCGCTTGTCCAGCGGGCAGTTGAGAGTTTGGCTGCTGAGCGCTGGTTTTAGTTCCCACGGCGGCCTGACCTGGAGCCTGTCGCGCAGGCAAACCTTGCTTCACCAACTGATCCATCGCCGCGGCGATGGGAATGTGGACTATGCCGCCTTTCTCGTCGATATAGCCGTAGCTGTCGAGGCGTGCATTGTTGGCTTCACGAACCTTATTCAAATCAGCGACGTCGTCTATCTGAAGAGACGGCTTGGGAAAACGTCCTTCCGGTCCCTGCTCTTCGGCACTAGGCGTGTAAACGGTTTGCGGTCCGGCAATCGGAACTGCGGATTCCATGTGGCGAGCGTGATAGTCAAAGTATCCCCAAACCATCAGGCAGAGCAGGATTCCGGTAACGCCGAGAACGATGAGAAAGACGATGATGCCCCGCGCGCCAAGATCGCGGTCTTCGTACTGCACACCGGCGTGCTTGATCTGCTCAAAGTGCAGTTCGTTGGGCTCGTCGTTATGGTGTTTACTCATGTTCTTCAGCTCCTACCAGGGCGCGAAGTTTCGGGTCGTAGAGCGCCAGCAGCGGACGGCTCATCAGATTCCTCAGGAACAACGCTGTCCAGATGCCAGCGAGTCCGAGCGGGATCACGAAGTCCATCCAGCTGAGATGGAAATGTTCGCGATGAATGGTCGGCTCGATATTCCACCAGAGGTCGACGGGGCGCATCAGGATCATCCATGCCGCCACCCAAACCAGGCGCGCCGGATCTTTCTTGAGCGCCGAAGACAGAAGGATGCAGAAGGGGATGCAGAAGTGGAACAGAACCACGAACAGCGAGACCCAACCCCATCCGCCGCGAAGGCGATTGAGATACCAACTGATTTCGTCTGGCAGGTTACCGGACCAGATGATCAGCCACTGCGAGAAGCTGGTGTAGGCCCACAACATGGTGAAGGCGAACAGGAGCTTGCCGTTATCGTGGAAGACCACGTCATCCATGACACCGTTCATCGGCTCGTATTTCACGAGAACGCTGCCCAGGATGATGCCGATGGCGAGGCCGCTAATTCCCTGCCCCACGATCACGATCATGGCGTAGATAGTCGATGGCCAACCGGGAGTGATCGACATGATCCAGTCGATAGCGGCAAAGCTCATCGACCAGAAGTAGAGCAAAACGCCCGCGGCTCCGAGAGCGGCGAAGCGCCACGTGACGGGGCGGGTGAGCGGACGATCGAGTTCGGCCGACCACTTGTTGGCCAGGTGAATGATGACGAACCAGATGATGAAGTAGATGACGGCGCGGACAAAGAAGAACTTGTAATTGAGATAGTCGTGGAGCAGGAACTGAAGGTTCGCGGGAATCGTCTCCGGCTTCGTCCACGGATAGATGTACCTGTAGCCCCACAAAAGGATCGGCAGGAACAAAAATGCACAGTAATAAATATTGCGCGTAGCGGCTTCCCAGATGCGACGCATGGAGAAGCCCCAGCGACCGCCGGTCATGTGCCAGACGAAGAGCATTCCGAGCGGCCCAAGCGTGAGGCCAAGACACCAGAGAAAGCCAATCAGGTAAGAATGGAAAGCCTGCGCGGGATCGAGGACGAAGCCGATGATGGTCAGGATGACACCCACGCCGCCGATGGCGATCGCACGACCACGATACTGATTGAGCACCGGAGGGGCGGAGACGCTTCCGCGTTCGAAATCAACTTTGTAAGCGGTATGCATCTATTTCTTCTCCGGATTTGTCTGCTCTCGCGGACCGCTGCCACTGGAGACGGGATTGGCTCCGAGTGTGGAGTCGTGCTGAATCTGGGTTCCGGCGGGAACCAGGCTGACCGGTGCGTGCTGGCTTAGCTGCAGCGCGCGAATGTAGGCGGCGATGTTCCAGCGATCCTGTGGTGCGACCTGGGCTGCGTAGTCGGGCATTTTGCCGTAACCGTGGCTGATGACGTCGTAGAAATGTCCGATCGGTTCTGCCATAAGGCGAGGGTCGGTGTACGAAGGCGGACGTTGATATCCGCGCTGGACGATCATGCCGTTGCCGTCGCCGACGTAGGAATGGCATGGGGTACAGTAAATATTGAAGCGTTGCTGTCCGCGAGCGAGCACTTCCTTGGTGACTGGGAACGGCATTACGTCGCCATCCTGGCCGTTGATCTTGCCGGTGTAGAAGTAGGTATCTTCACGCAGCGTGCCGCGAGCGACGGTACCTTCCACGAGGGGACGTGAACCGCGATCGTCGCCCCAGAAGTCGCTTTCGCGGAGGGTCTTCAGCTTGGGCTGAATATGCATGTCGAGACGCACGCTGCAGCCGATCAAAACGCTGCTCAAGACGAGCGCGGCAACTGCAGGTACGAACTTACGAATCCGGATCGCGGGGTTAATAAGGCACCTCCGCGATGGATTCGGGCGAAAGACTTTCGAGGAAGGAACGGGTAGCCGCCATTTCGAACTTGGGATCGACCGATTCGATGCAGATGAAGAAGCGATCGCGCGAGGCCGCCGCAAATTGCGGAACATTGAAGACCGGGTGATACGGCAGCGGAAGGCCATTCATGGCGAACATGCCGATGGCTGCCGAGAGTCCGCCGAACAGGATCGTCAGCTCGAAACAGACAATCACAAAAGAGGGCCACGAGTACAACGGTCGACCGCCGATGTTCAAGGGATAGGCGACGAGATTGATCCAGACCTGAAGCGCGTACGCGGTGAGCAAGCCGAGAAGTCCGCCAACCAGGCAGACAAAGGCGACGCGGTTCTTTTCGAATCCGATGGCTTCGGCCAGACCGTGCACCGGCTGCGGACTGTAGGCATCGATGCGGCGGTAGCCTTCGGCGTAGACCTTTTTCGCCGCCAACAAGACGTCGGTAGGCGTATCGAACTCAGCCATCAGGCCGTAAACGGGATGGACATTCACTGGCGCACCGTGACTCACGAGTGCACCTCCGCCTCATGCGGTTTGGCAGCCGGAAGCAGGTCGCGCATTTCGAAGATGGAGATCATGGGCAGTACACGAATGAACAGCAGGAACGCGGCGAAGAACAAACCGAGCGTGCCGATATAAGTCGCCCAGTCCCACCGGGTGGGGATGTATTCGCCCCAACTGGAGACCAGGAAATCTTTCTGCAAGCTGATGACGACGATGACAAAGCGCTCGAGCCACATCGCCACCAGGATGACAACCGACACGAAAAACAAAATGATCGGACTGCGTCGAACCTTGCGGAACCACAGCACATTTACGAAGCCAAGGTTGATGGCAACCAGTCCCCAGTAGAACGGCGCATAAATGCCGTGGAACCGGTTCATGATGTTGTTCCACTCGTAAGGATTGCCGCTCCACCAATTGATGAAGAACTCGATGACGTAGCCATAGGCGACGATGAGGCCGGTCGCGAGCATGAACTTCGCACAATTGTCGAGGTGACGATCGGTAATGAAGTCGCGCAAGTTGTAAGCAGCGCGAATCGGGATGGCCAGCACCAGCACCATGGCGAAGCCGGAGTAGATTGCGCCGGCGACGAAGTAGGGCGGGAAGATGGTGGTGTGCCATCCGGGAACGATGCCGACCGCGAAGTCGAAGGACACGACCGTGTGCACCGAGAGCACAAGAGGCGTGGATAGTCCGGCGAGCAACAGGTACGCGGTTTCGTAACGATGCCAGTGGCGGGCCGATCCGCGCCAGCCGAGCGACAGCATTCCGTAAACGAATCGTGCGACTTTGTTCTTCGCGCTATCACGCAACGTCGCGAGATCGGGAACGAGTCCCGTGTACCAGAAGACCAGCGAAATTGTGAAGTATGTGGAGACCGCAAAGACGTCCCACACCAACGGACTGCGGAACTGCGGCCAGACCTGCATGGTGTTGGGATAAGGGAACAGCCAGTACGCCAGCCACGGACGGCCCGTGTGCAGGACGGGGAACATGCCGGCGCACATAACAGCGAAAAGCGTCATGGCTTCGGCGAAGCGGTTGATGGAGTTGCGCCACGATTGCTTCAGCAGAAGAAGAATGGCGGAGATCAGGGTGCCGGCGTGGCCGATACCAATCCACCAAACAAAGTTGACGATGGCGAAGCCCCAGCCGATGGGGATGTTGATTCCCCAGATGCCTACGCCTTTATAAAGAAGGTAGGTGGCGGCGATGCCGAGTACACCGGCGACGCCACCGGAAATCGCCAGCAGAAAGAGCCAGCCCAGCGAAATACCGTCGGTGAGGACGATGGAGCTGATCTTGTCCGTGATTGTCTCGAACGTATGTCCCGGGGCGAGGACCGGAGTCTCAGCCGGTTCGGCCACCACGTTCGTGTTGCGATTCTCGCTCATCAGAAATGCTGCTCCGGTTGTGGCGCCGGGATCTCCGGGTTGGGGTTCAGGACGGCAGCCAAATAAGTTGTGCGCGGCCGAGTATTCAACTCTTCCAGCACGCCGAAGGTGCGCTTATCGGCTTTCAACTGGGCGACCTTGCTGTTCTGGTCATTGATGTCGCCAAAGATGATTGCCTGCGTCGGGCAAGTTTGCTGGCAGGCAGTCAGGATTTCGCCATCCACCACGCGGCGGCTATTGTCTTCTTCCGCGCGAATGCGGCCGTTGGTGATGCGCTGGATGCAATAGGTACACTTTTCCATCACGCCGCGACTGCGGATTGTAACTTCGGGGTTACGCGCAAGCTTGAGCTGAGGCGTATCCCAATCCTGGAAGAGCAGGAAGTTAAAGCGGCGAACCTTGTAAGGACAGTTGTTCGAGCAGTAGCGCGTACCAACACAGCGGTTGTAAACCATGTCGTTCAGGCCTTCACTGCTGTGGACGGTCGCTCCGACCGGGCAAACCAGCTCGCAGGGCGCGTTCTCACACTGCTGGCAGGGTAAAGGCTCGAAGTACATGCGCGGATTCGCGGGATCGCCCTGGTAGTAGCCGTCGACGCGAATCCAGTGCATGTGGCGGCCACGAAGAGTCATCTCGTAGCCCACGACCGGAATATTGTTCTCGGCCACACAAGCGACGATGCAGGCATTGCAGCCGGTACAGCGGTTGAGGTCGATGCTCATCCCCCACTTATAAGCGGGCCCGCCATTTTCACCGACAGCGGGATAAGGGAACGGCGGATAGAGTGTTTCGTCAGGTTTCGGCGCTTCGACCGTTTCGCTCGCGAAGTCGGGCCTCTCCTTGTACGTTTCGAGCGTGGCGGCGCGGATCATGGTGCCGCCTTCGAGCAATTGCGAGCCCTGAGTGGATGCCAGTTTGTAGCGATCTTCAGTCCTCGAGATCTTCGCGCCACGACTGAAGTACGGTTCGTCGGAATACCAGGAGGAGTAGGCATTGTAGCCGCGGCCGTCGCCGGTCTTGCCGGCACGATCGCGACCGTACCCGAAATAGACCGTCACTGCGTCGTCGGGATGACCGGCCTGGACCCACACCGGCCCTTCCAGTTTCTTGCCGCGGTATTCAATCGCGGCGAGGTAAGTGTGCTGATCGGCGGGGAAGCCCATGTCCTTCGCCATCTTCGGGCTGATGACGACCGCGTTATCCCAGCAAAGCTTGTTCAGAGGCTTGGGAAGTTCCTGCAGCCAGCCGTTATTGGCAAAGCGACCGTCCCAAATGCTCGGGTCGGGCCGGAAGGCAACTTCGGTGCCCTGAGACTGATTCAGCTGCGTCGCGGGAACATTGCCGCCCTTGGCCTTTACATTCTTCGGCTGGAACTCGGTGCCGTCGATGAAACCGTTGTGAATGGAGCGGCGCCAGAACTGCTCGAAGTCACCGGCCTTACTTTGCGCTTGCCAGTAGGAGCGAACCACTTCGTAGCCGGTCGCGTCGGCCTGACCAGCGAGCGCAGCCACCAGTTCATGCAGGCTGCGGCTGCCGTAGAGCGGCGCGATCAGCGGCTGCACGATACTCGCCTGACCGGTAACGGCGCGAGTGTCGCTCCACTCTTCGAGGAAGTGCGTGCCGGAGATGTGCCAGTCGCAGTTGAACGCGGTCTCATCGAAATGCAGCCCCCAGTGGATCTTGAGCGGGACCCGCTTCATGACTTCGCCGAAGTCAAAATCAGCAGGTGTGTCATACACCGGGTTGGCGCCGGCGATGACCAGCATGTCAACTTTATTGGCGTTAATTTCGCCGACGAGTTCTTTGAGCGCCGCAGTCTGATCGGCGGTGTTGGCGACGATAGGATCGGTATAGGTAACGGTCGATCCGACTGCGCCAAGCGCATCGTTGATGGCATGCGCAAGAGCGTGAACCGCAGGTGGTTGATACTGTCCCGCGACGACGACTGCGCGGCCTTTGTGAGCCTGCAGATCTTTCGCGACAACTTCCAGCCACTGGTTCACTTCGGGACGAACGGTGCCACTCCCACCTGCTCCGAGTTTGCCGGCAAGTACGCGCGCAGCCTGCTCGATTTCCGAAGGCTTCACCGGCAGACGATGATCGGCGCGGAAGCCAGTCGATGTCGGCGAGCTCTCGAGAGCGTAGAAACGGCTTAGACCTTTGGGATTTGCGTTCGTGCTCGGATCGCGACGACTGGCCCAATCGGAGGAGTAGAGTGCGAATCCCGGGAAGCCGGCGTACAAGAAATCAGCGTCGAGCGAAAGAACAACGTCAGCGTTGGCAAAGTTGTAGCGCGTCTCGACCGGCTCGCCAAAGGCGAGTTGCGCTCCGGCATATGCGGAGCTGCGATTCACCGGCTCCCACTGGATCCATTTCATCTGCGGGAGCGCCTGCTGAAGGCTTTTAATTTGCGCGGCCAACGTGGGAGAAGTGATGGTTTGCGTTAGAAGCCGCAGACCGGCTCCGCCATTCGCTTTTTGCGACGCCATAGGTGCGGCCAACGCAGCGACGACTGCCGACCACGGGCGAGGTCCACCCTGATACATGTTCGTCTGCGAACGGTCGGGATCGTAGAGATCGAGGATGGCGGCCTGCGCGAAAATGTCGGTCGCGCCTTTGCTCGCCGGATGCTCAGGATTGCCTTCGATCTTGGTGGGACGGCCTTCATGGCTACAGGCGAGCACCGGGATGCCGCATCCGTTGAAAGAGAAGGCGGTCGCGTAGTATTGCGGGCGGCCGAGGACGAGTTCTTCCGGCTGACGAACGTAAGGAACGATCGCCTGGGTCGGCATCTTGGTGCAGCCGCTCAGTCCGGCGAGCGCGAGCGAAGCACTCATCAATTGCAAGAAGCCGCGGCGAGAAACGTTATCGCCGATCCACTCCGAAGCCTGGCGCGGAAACTCGCGGTGAAGCAGGTCTTCAAACTCCGGCGTCGCGGCCAGTTCTTCGAGGCTGCGCCAATATTCCGGACCCTGCGCGGCCGAGAGCTTTTGCTGAACGGTGTTCACGTCCAGCTTGTTCTTTTCGCCGGAACGACCGTCGTCCCCAGTGTTGATCTGTATGAGTTCCATCTTCTCCGTCTAACGCCCCTGCCTTGACTAACGATGGCAGGTATTGCAACTGGTAATGTCGCGCTCACTGCGCAGGTGATACTGCTTCTTCAAAAAGGTGCCCAAGGCAATCTGATCGGTGAACTGCCGGCCATCGACGGTGACCGGCTTCGACGACGACGGCTGCTCATAGGTCATATCGAAAACCGACTCACGCGGACGAAGTTCCTTTTCCGGCTCGCGATGGCAGTTCAGGCAGAACTCCATCTGGAGCGTGTTCGCGGCGCGCATCAGCGGCATCTGGTCGACCGGACCATGACACGACTTGCAGCCAACGCCTTTATTAATGTGAATGCTGTGATCGAAATAAACGTAATCGGGGACGGCGTTCACACGCGTCCAGAGCAGCGACTTGCCCGAGCGGAAGCTTTCGCGAACCGGCTCGAGGAGAGCGGCGTTGGTCCAGATCTGTGAGTGGCAGTTCATGCAGGTTTTCGTCGGGGGAACCCCGGCGAAATTCGAAGTTTCAACCGACACGTGGCAGTAGCGGCAATCGAGTCCGAGACCTGAGACGTGGTGCTGGTGGCTAAACGGAACGGGCTGCTCGCGCACGACATCGCGCCAGCTATAGAAAGGCGAACGCTGCAATTCAGCGGCTGCCCAGAACGCGCCGGACACGACAATCACCAGGAAGATGATCGACGCGCGGGAAATTGTATTGGCACTACGATGAAAGATTTGGGGCATTTACCGAGCCATCTATCCGTCGGACCGGAGGCGTTCACACCGCCACGACGACCTCCCGCCGTTCACTCCCTGTTGTATGTCACGTGTTCGAGTGACCCACATCACTGAAACGGGTGATTGTAGCAGGTGCTTCGCAATTTGTAACAGTGTGAATTTCACAATTTCGATTCCCGAGTCCCAAAATGGGAGTATATCGTTTCACGATATTATTGCCGGCTAATCACCAGGCGCGGCAGCTCTGCTTTTTAAAGACGGAGGGAACAGGCGGCGCGATCCCGGCATCCTAGCGTGGAGGAGCGGCCAAATGAACGCATCGGATGTTCTGATCGAAACACTTATCGACTGGGGAGTGGAGTACGTGTTCGGGCTGCCTGGCGATGGCATTAACGGAATTGTCGAAGCCCTGCGTGTTCGCCAGGAGAAAATCAGGTTTATCCAGGTACGGCACGAAGAGTCAGCTGCTTTTATGGCATGCGGTTATGCCAAGGTGACCGGAAAACTGGGTGTCTGCCTTGCCACGTCGGGACCGGGAGCGATTCACCTGTTGAACGGTCTCTACGATGCGAAGATGGACGGGGCTCCGGTGCTCGCTGGCGCGCGGTGAAAAGGACACAATGGACATCATCAAGGGCGCGTTCAAAGATGAGGTGCGAGAGTTGATTTAGGAGCAGTTAAGGACGAAGGTGGAATAACCGGTATCTATCACACGGGCTGTACGATTGCACTGACATGGTGGAGTCGGCCATACACCAAGGAAAGGTTGTTTGCACCTTGCGCGTTACAAAAAACAGGCGACCCATTTGGGGTCGCCTGCTCTCTCCCTGGGTGATACGGCTATTGCAAGACTTTCACCCAGAATGCATACATCGTCGTCGTGCCGGTGGTGGGATCTTTCAACACCAGCCCGCGCACTTCGAGTTGCGCGGTACCCGCTCCGGCCAGGCCCGCAAGTCCGTTGATGCCCATGAACCGCGTCGCACTCGAGGTTTTGACCGTTAACGGCGCACCCAGCACATAGCCAAGCAATGCGTTGTTCTGGAGCTGGAACGATCCGTTGTTGCCGTTCGTCGAGTTGACGCTGGTGGCGATCAAGCTGCCCGCCACGCCTTGCCGCTCCAGCCGGATGCGCGCCGGAACGAACGTCGCGGGGCTGGTCGTACTGTCAATTGCTCCGCCGAGGGCGATGTGCTGACCTACGACGAGCGTGTTGGCATTGAACACCCAGCTGGTAATCCAGTTGTCGATGCCGCAGATGCTGAAGCGCTGCACCGTGCTGACGTCGAGGGTCACCGGCGTTTCCAGCGGAACACCCGGAATCGCCACCGACTCTTCATTCACCAGCATGGTGATGTTCTTGCCGTTGGGGTCGACATAGATGATTGGGCCTTCGAGATAGGCGTGCTCGACGGCGACCACTTCCACCGAGGAAGCCAGGATGCTGCCGTCACTCTGCACCGTGCCTTCAATTTCGGCCACCATACCCTGCGTCAGCGTCGCCAGCGTATATCCATCGCTGAACGTCGTCTGCGAGTTCACATCCACCGTGGCCTGCTTGCCGTCCCACTTCTGGATCACGAAATTGTTGTTGGTGGTGCTGGTGGAAACGATGCTTCCGCGCAGATCGGTGATCTGCGCATCGTCATCGGTAGGCGCAACGGCGTTGGCGGTGATCTGCGGATTAACCACACCCGTAACCTGACCGGTGGCATCCGTCAGCAAGGAATCGCGCAGATCGAAGTGCATGTGCAGGCCGACAAGGCTGGTGCCATCGAGCGTCAAGGAATTCTTCAAGGCCACCGTGACCGTCGCGACGCCGTTCTGCGTCGAGACCGTGCTGGCCCACGAACCGGCAAGATTGCCGGCCGAAGGCGGGGTGGTGGTGAGGTCGAGATAGGTGATCGCCGGACTCGCTAACTGGAACGTGATGCTGGAATACGTTCCCGCCGGCACCGAATTGAAGGCCAGCAGGTCGCGCAGGCCGATGAGTCGGGCGAAGTCCACGGTCTCCGGCTGTGACAGCAGGTTGCCGCTGCTGGTGTTGTTGCCGTTCAGGACGATGCTGTTGATGGTGACATTGAAATCGAGCACCGAAGGCAGCGGCGCGTCATCACCGGTGACAAAGGTGACCGCGCTCTTGGTGCCGCTCGAAGAGGACGATGTCGAAGTTGTGGTGCTGCCGCCTCCGCCGCATCCGATAAGGTTCAGCAGAAGCGCGAAAACAAAGGTAATTCCCAGGACTCTCTTGCTCATTGGGGACCCTCCAGGTTCCCGGAACACTCTCGCAGGCGTTCCCGACGATCACATGAACACCCTGCCCATAACAGAGTTCCTGAATCAGAAGGACAATGTACGGAATCCTGTCGCGCAAGATTCCCGGAATGGAACCCGCGACTTCCGGCTTTTATTGGGGTTTTTCGACTGATTGTTCCAAAACAAAAGGCGCGCCGCAGCGCGCCCGGAAGTACAGGGTACGAAACGTCAGACGCTCAGAACTTCCTTTTCCTTCGTTTTGCTCATCTCTTCCATTTTTTTGATCTCGTTGTCGGTAAGTTTCTGCAACTCATCGAGCGCCTGGCGCTCTTCGTCCTCGGTGATCTTCTTATCTTTCATCTGCTTCTTGATGCCGTCGTTGCCGTCGCGCCGGATATTTCGTATCGCGGTGCGATGTTCTTCCAGCACCTTATGCAGGTGCTTCACCATGTCTTTACGGCGCTCCTCGGTCAGCGCGGGCACGGGAACACGGATGATCTTGCCGTCGTTCATCGGGTTCAGCCCCAGGTCCGACGAGCGAATTGCCTTTTCGATCACAGAAAGCTGGCTGACATCCCACGGCTGAACGGTGATCATCTGCGGCTCGGGCGCGCTCACGTTGCCCATCTGGTTCAGTGGAGTCATGGTGCCGTAGTAATCCACCTGGACCCCGTCGAGCATGTGGACCGACGCGCGACCGGTGCGCACCGCCGCCATCTCCTTGCGGAAGTCTTCGACGGCTTTTTCCATCCTGGATTTCAGTTGCCCGAACGTATCTTTAAGAGCGGGGATGGCCGCCACTGTTTGTGCCATGCTGGTCTCCCGTAATGCGAATGTAAACGGAGAATTATAAACCGTGGAGGAATCTGGAGCCGAAAGCCGGAGGTTCTCGCGAGAACCTGTCTCCAGCCAAGTTTCATGACCGAATACTGAGAACTGAGTACTCTCTACGCGCTCACCAGTGATCCCACCTTCTCTCCCATCACGACGCGCTGGATGTTTCCGCGGATATTGAGGTTAAAGATGATGATCGGCAGGTTGTTATCTTTGCAGAGGCTGATGGCGGTCGAGTCCATCACCTTCAGGCCACGCTTCAGGACTTCCATATACGAGATGGTCTCGAACTTATTGGCGTCCTTCACCAGCACCGGATCGGCGTCGTAGATGCCGTCCACTTTCGTGGCTTTGAGGATCGCGTCGGCCTTGATCTCCATTGCGCGCAGCGATGCGGCGGTATCGGTCGAGAAATAAGGATTGCCTGTGCCGCCAGCGAAGATCACCACGCGACCTTTTTCCAGGTGACGAATGGCGCGGCGCCGGATGAACGGTTCGGCGACCTGGTTCATTTCGATTGCCGACATTACGCGCGTAAATACACCCTGCTTTTCGAGCGCGTCCTGTAACGCCAGCGCGTTGATCACGGTCGCCAGCATGCCCATGTGGTCGGCCGAAACGCGGTCCATCTCGCGGGCCTGAACGGCCACTCCGCGAAAGAAGTTTCCGCCGCCGACGACGATCGCGATCTGCGCGCCCAAGGCCTGCACTTCCGACAGTTCCTTGGCGACCTCGTGTATGCGGCCCGGATCGACTCCGAACCCCTGGCCGGCCGCCAGCGCCTCGCCGGATAGCTTGAGAAGAACGCGTTTGAAAACTGGTTCGGACACGCACGATTCCTTCGACAGCGATTTCATTCAGTGTAGAGGGTTGTGGCGGGAGGGCGCAAATATGCGACCCACCATCACAGTTCGAGTTAGTTACTCCTCCTGATTCTGACGTGCTCCTCTGGTCCAAAGCGCTCTTGAACGAAGTGAACAATCTCTGCTCCAGCAAAAGACCAGGTATGGGACAAATAGCCATCTTGGCCTGGTGCCGTTACAGTAGCTGGACCGAAAGTGTTTTCGAGGTGGCGCTGCAATTGCTGATACGAAACACTCAGGTCAATGTTGGAAACACAAAAGAACTCGAGCTCACTTAACCTGCCACTGCCGCGCGGGTAAAAGTGAAATCCTAGTTCGTGCGACAAGCCGCCGAGTGACGTGCAATGAGCAACAAGATATCCGTCTGTAACACGCCGCAAATCAAGACTCCGAAACGCCTCTTGGAATCGATCCTCCGTGATGTTCCACGGAACAAACACATCAGGTTGTTCGATCTGAAATCCTTTTGAGAGATCCATTCCTCGCCCCTGGTTGCACTGGATTGTCGCATGAACGCGGAGGGAATTTTGCTAGAGTCGCAGCTCAGCCGCCGCGTTGGCCGCGATTTCCATCATCGCTGACACTGGGCGCACTACGATGCCCTTGCTCTGCATGAATTCCATTGCCGCCACGCTGGCTTCGTTCTGGCAGTACTTTGGGTCTTCGACGATGCCAAACAGGTCGCACTGGCCGTCGCGGACGGCGCGCTCGCGGATGTCGGGGCAACTGTAGGCCAGCAGTTTGGCCTTATCGAGGTTGAGAACCACCGACACGGCCTGAAACATGCGGTACGCGTTCGCCGGGTAACTGCGATACGCGAAGTCGATCTTCTGCTGATCGTTCTTGAACGTGTAGGCCGCGACGGGAATATCTTTCTGCAGGAAGTTCCATACGCCGAAATTCGTAAACGCTTCCTGCATTTTGCGAAGAATGTGGGCGCGGCCGACTTCGTTATCGCGCCTGGCGGACGCTTTGCCGTCGCCGGCGTATGCCTCCAGTCGCACCAGGTATTGGGTGGTCAGCAGTTCGATTTCGCGCTCGATCGAATCCGTGAACAACGCTGTTCCCGGAAGGAAGCTGAATTCGGCAGGGGCATCAAACGGCATGTTCTGGAGATACTGCTCGAAATCGGTGACGTTTTTGAGGATCGGCTCCATCTCGAGGAGTGTGCCTTCGATCGCTTCGAGATCGGCGTTGGGATAGACGCACTGGATGGCCGACAGCTTTGGCGCGAGACAAACCTCGACGCGAGGGTCCTCGGGATTGGTGTCGCGAAGCACGAAGCCGACGGTCACGCGGTCGGGGCGCAGCGGGTTCGGCTCGCACACCAGCAAGCGCAGTTCGCAACGGTGCTTGAACTCTTTTTTCGTGTTGTTGGGCGATTCGGGCATCAGTTCCACCGCCCTGGATTCTTTTCTGCCGAGCCCCACATCACCGGCACGGTTCGTTCTTCTTCGTCTTCGCGCCAGTTGGGAAACGGCATGCGCGAGCTCTTCCGAAACTCTTCGATTAACCGCCGTACGCGCTTGCGCCGCTTGTCGAGTTCTTCGATGAGCATGTTCATGCCATCGAAGTCGTGCTCGTACCACTCCGGCGGAATGTCTTCGGCACACGCGGCGATTTCGTCCAGCGGCATTGCTTCCAGATGGCTCAACCACGGCTCGAAACTCTCCCACCCCGTCACGCCGATATAGACGTCGTTGCGCAGGAATACCCCCCGCAATGGCGCATCGGGGAAGCTCCATTCGCCGGCGTTAAAGCAGTAGCCCTGGTCGATGAACGTTGCCGTGTACTTTCTCTCGCGCAGCTTGCGCCAGAAAGCCGCCTGTCGACCATCGGCGTTACACGTCCATTTGTCGAGGGCCAGGATTCCGGCAAACGTTTCGACATTGCGGATCTGCGAGACCATGGTCTCTGGCAGGTAATCGAGCACCTGTCCTTTGAGCGGATCGACCACATACCGCGACCCGAATTGCCGGCCGGCCTGGCAAGGCACGACCGTGCTCGCCAGTTGGAAGTTCAGCTCCGCCGTGTGTTCCACGAGCCACCCGTCGACTTCCACCACGTCCACGACCGGCACCGGCAAACCCACGCGCTCGGCGAGCCGCGTAGCGAAAAAGTCGTTCGCCAACACGCGACGATGTTGCGGATTATTAAGGAACTTCACGACGTAGAAATGACCGTCGTCGCCACGCATCAGGTGGCTTTGCGCTCCGCCGCGCATCCGCTTCACGTGTTGAACAGCCTGAATCGCCAGGGCACACCTCGGGAAACCGCATCTATAGCCGTCTTCCCTCGGAAGCATAGCCGTCCGCGAAACTGTCCTCTGTGACCTGCAGCACAGGCCGAATGTTCATCGCGGGTGGGCACTGAACCAACGAACCACAGGGCGGAGAGCTCAATGCACGCTGCTCTCGAACACGGTCTTCAACTCGGCCTTCAATTGATAGGCCAAGCTTGCCTGCGGATCGGTTCCCACGATTCGTTTGCGGATAAAGCCATTGCCATCGATCACGATGTAGGTTGGAAATGCGTGAACATCGAAAGAACCCGACAAGCTGCCGTTCTTGTCGAGAACTTGCGGCCATGTCATTTCTTTTTTGCTGATGTAATCGCGCCACGCATTCTCGTCACGGTCGGCGCTTGAGCTGATCACCAGCAGCTTGTCGGAAGGATATTTCTTGATCAGCTCTTTCATCTCCGGCAACGCGGCTCGGCACGCCGGGCACCACGTCGCCCAAAAGTCGATCACCACCACTTTGCCTGCAAGTTCTGTGGAGTTGATCGTCTTCCCGCCTTCGCAGGTCACGGTGAAATCGGGCGCCATCGGCTGGCGAGCCGCCTGTGGATTAGCCAGTATCTTCCGCGCATACTTCGCGAACTCTGCCTGTGGCCATCCGTCGACGTAGGCCTGGATCTCTTTCAATCCTTCATCATCGTGATTCTCGCGCATCAGGATCAGACCGAGATCGAAGTGCCCTTCCGGAGTTTTCGGCGCCAACCGCAGCACCTCGCGACAATCCTGCTCCGCAGCTGCGAGCAGCTTTTTGTCTTTTTCTCCGGCGTACATCTCGCAACGGTTCAAACGAGCTTCCGCCACCAGCGTATCCGTGTTAGCCGCTTTCACCGCGTGGTCGGCTGCCGAGGCCGCTTCCGCCATGTCTCCGAATCGTGAATAAAAACTCGAAAGCTGCACATAACACGATGAACAATTCGGATAACGCTTGATCGTGTCCTTCATCAGCTTGACCGATTCCTTGTACTTCTGCTGCTGATAAAGGTCCTTGGCTTGTTTGAGCGCCTCAACTTCAGGCGCGGACTGGGCGAAGGCCAAGGGCGCGAGAACGACAAAGAGAACGAAAAGGAGATAACGGCGAGTAAGGGACATGGTCAACTCCGCCGCCATGCTATCGCAGAATTGCTGGATTGTGCCCACGAATCAACGACTCATTCCGGATTCGGAACGAGCAAAATGGCAGCCCGCAGGCCGCCCCATATCACCAGCGTTAGAACGTTATTCCGGCTGTGCCGGCATGGCTTGCAGCACGCGCACCTTCCAGCGATTCTCTCCCACGGTCATCACCACGGTGTAGTTCTCGGTGCGCTGTTCCGAATGCAGAACTTTATCGCCATCGAAATACTGGACCTCCAGCTGCGCGGTGTCGTTCATCTGAACCGCCGAGCCCTCCGGCGAGTAGAAGACCGCTTGCAGCCGGTGGCCGTGGTCGATGTAGCGCGTGTGCAGACCCGATTGCTGCTGCTGGTTAACGCGGTCCTTGAGCTCATCGAGTGCAACCCCGACAAAATCAGCGTTGAGGATGTCGGCTCGATTTTCAGCCAGTGCCGTTTCCAGCGAACTCCAGGCCTTGGCGTAATCTCGCTCCAGCGCCTTTTCGGTCGTGTCTTCCACCTGGCGCGGCCCCGCGTTGCTAACGTTCAGGTTAACCGCCGGCATTTCGTTGGCTGCCTGTGCGGTGACGATCCAGCACGAGCACGCGACAATCACCAGCGCTACCAGGAAAGGGCCCCAGCGTTTCACATCCCACCTCCCACGTGGATTTCATTCCCCACCACCACGCCAGACGCCACGTTAACCGTCGCGTTCTGCATGGGAGGCAGTTCGGCCTTGGCCACACCTTTTTTTACCCGGGCGTCCACCGTGCTGCGGCCTTTCGCACTGGTGGCTGTGAACGTCACGATGGTTCCGTCCGGCACCGGATTGCCCGCGCAATCTTTCACTGGATCTGTCTCCAGCGTTACACCGTCTTTCCCCGATTGCGCATGCATGCGCAAATTACATGGATCGGATGCCGTCTCTTCCACCACGCGGCGGATCGAGGTGCTTCCGACCGTGGCGACAAACTGCGCTGGACCCGCTTTGCGGCCGGAATCAAGCTTCACATAAGCAACGCCACTCTTCGACTGCACGTTACGTGACTGCGGCAGTCCGCCGGCGACCGTGAGATCGAACTTCACCGCCGTCGGCGTAAGCACCAGGTTTCGGTTGGAATCGAAGAGGAAGGCAGTTCCGGTGATCACATCTTTGCGGTCGGCAGGGACCCGCGAGGGCCGCGCCAGAAACGCCACCTCGCCCACCGCCGCCGGAGCCACGTTGAAGGTCACCGCCTCACCGTTAACGATCGCGGTATATAGGCCGGCACGTTTTAACGTAAGAGGGACGGCGCTCCCCAGTTGCACGTCTTTCTTGATCGCCGTTCCCGGCCCGAAGAGAAAAAGTGTGGCGTTGCCGCTGCCGCTGGTTGGCAGGCTGATTTCATTTCCCGCCACCGCGTTCTGAGGCGCGCTCACATCGGCGGCGTGCGCCACGTCGGCAGCAAACCAGCCGACAGCTAACATCAAGACAACCTGAATGATCCGGCTCATGTTTCCCTAGCCCTGTTGCCGATTGATGCTGTAGGTATTGACCGTCACGCGATACGTCTGGACCTTGTCGGCCAGGTCCGGACGAATGCTGAGCGTGAACGTCTGCGGCGTCTGCGGAAGCAAAGCATGATCGACGTATCCGTCGGAAACCCAGATCACTTTGCCCGAGTTGTCGTAGAACGTCGCCAGCACATGCGGGATGTTCACCGTCTGCCCGCTTTCGTTGATCATCTCGCCGCGCAGCACCTTGTGACCGTTCACATCGGTGTCCATGCGCTGGTTGAGCACGCCAATCGTGGGATCGGCCGACGCCGGCACCAGCAGCGAATTCGGCTGGATGCGCACGTTCTTCACCGAGCTCAGCTTCACCTTCGGATAATCGATGCGGAACGGAGATACTTCTTTCGGCAGCAGCACGTGAGAAATCTTGTCGAAACTGCTCTCTTCGCCGAGATCTTTGCCGTCCTTTCCGACTAACGTTGCGTTTACAGTGACAAATCCCGGAACCGTATCTTCGTTCACCACCTCACCCAGGATCGTCGTTCCGCCCTCGTATTCCACGGCATTCATGGAGACGATGCGCACCCGCGGCGCGTCCACATTCTGCGCGCCCCAGTCATCATCGGTTCCGCGCGTCACGATGTCCCAGCGCAGGAAGTTGACCGGAATCACCTGCGGCGGCACCTTCGCCTGACGTTCGATCGGCCATTCCACCTTCCAGTCTTTGCCGTCTTTCACAGTCTTGAGATCGCGTGTTCCGTAGATCGCGCCGACGGCGGTTGTCCATTGCAGATCGGTACGAACCTCCGCCTCGGTGTCGCTCTCGTGCAGAATCTTCGGCGTTACTTTCGCGATGGTGGACACGGTTCGCAGATCGCCGTCCGATCCACCCGCCTCACGTTGGAATTCCTGCAGGTCAATTGCGTTCTTGTTCGACAGCAATTCGTACGCGGCCTTGTAATTCTTGCTCGCCACGTAGCCGAACAGTCCCTTGACTGCGCCGTCCGGGGCGCTCAGGTCCACTGAAGTTTTGTTCGCGCTCAGCGTTCCCACCGCGATCAGCAGCACAGTCACCACGATCGTTGCGAATAACAGGATGCGGCTCATTTATTTCGCCTCCCGCAGGACTGGCTCTTCCGACGTTGCCGGGAATGGAATTGTCTCTGCCACCAATCGACGATCGGGCAGCAGGATCACACTCAGCACCGAGAGCACTGCCACCGCCATTGGAAGCAGCCCCCACATCAGTCCCTGCCACGCCGGAGGCGGCTCGCCGAAGTCCATCTTCTGCGCCGGCGGCACGTCATCCTTCACCCACAACTGCACGGTGCCGTTGTCGTAAAACTCCGTCTGCCGCCAGCCTGCGAACGCCAGCAGCGGTTCGTAGTAACGATCGCGAACGAAGATGTACTTCAGCCCATACTGGTTCGCGTGCTTCAGCATTGCGCGCAGCGACTCCATGCCTGCCAGCCCGTAATATTTTGCGTTGTCGAGTTTGCCCGCGCCGTACTGCGTCATTTCAGGCAACAAACGCGCGGAGTTGTAATCGCCATCCACGGTCGTCGCATTTGTCTCGATCGAAACCTTAGAGAACAACGATCCAAATCCCAGCGTCAGGTAACGGAACTTGCTGTGATCGTCGCGATTCAGGAACTGCACGATCGGATCGGTCTTGAATTCCAGGTCGAAGATGGGACTGAACTTGACCCACGCGATGCCGAAGGCTCCCGTAAAGACCGCGGCTGCGAAGATCGGCACCAGGGCTTTGCGGCCGTAGCGATTGATCAGCTCCGCGGCCAGCAATCCGGCCATCGGCAGCGCCATGATCGTCGAGAGGAACGTGAAGCGCTCGAACGTCAGAATGTAGAACAGGCGGCCGAACACAATTTTCGCAAACGGAGTCGTTCCGCCCAGTCCGATCAGGGCCGTAACCCACCAGCCGAAGAATAATGGCATCAGTCGGCGACTGCTGAGCCCGCGCCAGAACAGGAACGGTATGGTCAGGATCAGCGCCCCGTACGGGATAACCCAGAAGTTAAGCCCGGTCCGCAGGTTGAGCAGGTAGTTATCGCGGCTGGGATGCGGAATCGGAAGTTGCGTCACCGGATTCTTGAAGTATGAAATCCAGAACGGCAGCAACACAACCGCGATGCCGATCCCGACCAGCACTCCGAACGCCACCGCGCGGGTGATCACGCCGCCCACCGATGCATCTGCGCCTTCATACTGCCGATCGACGATTGCCAGCCAGATCACGGGCAGAGCGAACAGAACGATCGTGAACAACGTCAGGTGGTGGATGGCCGCCGCGCAAACCGTCAACAGCGTCGCCTTCACGAAATTGCTGAATGTTCCATTTCGTAACCAACGATAGAAATATGGAACGGCATTCAGCGTCACCGCGGCGCCAAGGATCGTATTGATCTGCCCGGACTGATAGCAGAGGATCGCCAGCGATCCCAGGAAAATACTTCCCACCGCCGCGTAGCTCGCCGATTGCTCATCCACCCAGAGCCGAGCGTAGCGCAACACACCGACCGTCAGCAGCAGGATCCCAACGAGCTGCACGAACATGTACGACATCGTCAGCCCGAAGATGTACGAGAACAGCGCAATCAACTGGTGCGCCAGCGGCGGGTACGTCGTCTGCGAGAATCCCGCGAACCATTTGAGGTTCCAGGGGTTAAACCAATGCCCCGCGTAGTGCGAGGCGAAAAACATGTGGGTGTAGGCGTCGTACGACATCGATGGCAACTGCATCAGAAGCAGCGGTCCATGCACGGCCAGTGCGAGCAGGAGAATGGCGGTAACGGAAACAGCGCGCGTTTGGCTGTTTGTGGGTGAAGCCGAGATCACTGAATTGCCTCCGTGATTCCTTCCGGAGCAATTTTGATTCTTCAGGAGCTGCTCGGGTTGACTTGGGAAGAAATGAAACTTATCTGAGCTGCTGCTTACAACCAGAACGGCAAAAACCACCACAAAACATTGACTAGAGCGACGTAAGTTCTGTCGGGCCAGCGAATTGACGTATCACGCGAAAAGTGAGTACCGCACTACACAAACTGGGTACTCGGGTTCGCTTCGTCGGAGACGGAAGCAAGGCAAAAAATTTTATTAACAGGCAGTTTTCATGCTTGAACAACAACCGTCGGACTTGGAATCCAGTTTGCGGACAGAGAGCTGCCACAGTTCCACACCCCTGGTGGTCTCGTGAAAAGTTTTCTTAGATACGTAACAATCTGTTCCCTGGTGGTGCTCCCTTTGTCGGTGGTTCGCGCCCAGACGTTTGAGGTTAACGGGCAGTCGAATGACAACACCGCGCAGCAGGCGCCTGCGCAAAAAGGCAAGCGCGCGGCTACTGAATCCAACTCGTCTTCGGGTGGGATCGGATGGGGCAGCAGCATCGAAGTTGGCCGCTTTGCGCGCGCCGCGGAAACCGCTCTCAGCAAGGGTGATAGCGCCTCTGCCGCAAATTACGCTCAGCGCGCCGTGCAGGCCGCTCCGCAAGACGCCAAGCTATGGTTCCTGCTTGGATACGCTTCCCGTCTCGCCGGACAGAACGACCGCTCTCTCCAGGCCTTCCAGCATGGCCTGCAGTTGCAGCCGGGATCCGTGGAAGGTCTTTCCGGCATGGCGCAGACCTACGCCCGGATGGGACGGCTCGACGAAGCCAAGCGCCTGCTGCTCCAGGTGATCGCCGCCAATCCCAAGCGTGAGAACGATCTGTTGATTGCCGGCGAACTCTTCATGCAGACCGGCGATCCGCAAAAAGGACTCGAGCTCCTCCAGCGCGCCGACACCATGCATCCGTCATCGCGCGCCGAACTGCTGACGGCCGTCGCGTATATGAAGTTGAAGCAGCCCGACCAGGCCAAGCAGTTGCTCGATCGCGCCAAGCGCCGCTCGCCGAATAACGTCGATATCTTCCGCGCCGTCGGTAATTACTATCGCGAAGTTCACGACTACCCCAACGCCATCGACACCCTGCGCCACTCGCCGAAGATGACGCCCGACGTGATGGCCGACCTCGCTTACAGCTATGAGCTGAACGGCGACAAAAAGGAAGCCGCGCTCTATTACTCGAAAGCCGCCGATGCGCAGCCGCAGATTGTAACGCTGCAGTTAAGCGCTGCCGATGCCGAGCTGCGCGCGGCCGATCTCGAGAAGGCCCGCACATACATTGCCCGCGCTCAGGCCATCGATCCCAACCACTATCGCCTGCACGCCATCAAGGCCGTGCTCGCCAAGACCGAGAACCGCAACGACGATGCGGTCAACGAATACAAGCTCGCGATTGCCGCGCTTCCAAAAGACGGCGTGCCCGAAGGCATGCTCTTCCCCATCCAGATGCGCCTGAACCTGGCGGACCTTTATCGCGAAATGGGAAATAAGGACGGCGCGCGCGAGCAAATGCAGCTAGCCGAAGCGGAGATGTCGAAGCTGCAGGTCGAAGGCACCGCGAAGGCTGAGTTCCTGCGTATTCGCGCCGCCATTCGCACCGCCGGCGAAGACTATACCGGCGCCGAATCTGACTTGAAGGAAGCGCTCCAGCTCGATCCTGACAACGCCAACATCACGCTCCAGTACGCAAACCTGCTCTGGAAGCTGAAGCGGAAAGGCGAATCGCGCAAGCTGTACGCGTCCATCCTCACCAAAGACCCGAAGAATCGTTTCGCGATCGAGAGCCTCGGTTATCTCTATCGGGAAGACGGCGATGTCAAAACCTCGGCTGAGTACTTTACGAAGTACGCGCAGTTCTATCCGACCGACTACATTCCGTATCTCGCGATGGGCGATCTTTACGCCAGCGTCGGCCGCTACAAAGAAGCGGACGTGAATTACCAGAAGGCGTTCAAGCTGGCGCCGCAGAATTCCACGGTCGTTGCCAACGCTACCAACGCCGCGCTGGAAGCCCACGAAGTCCCACTCGCCGGCCAATGGATCGCGCGTGCCGTGGGACCGATGAACGACGATCCTCGCGTCATGCGCGAACGCGAGCGTTACCTCTTCCACACCGGCAAATATCTGGAATCGGCGGAGCTCGGCCGCAAGGTCCTGGAGAAGCTGCCGACCGATCGTAACGCTTCCGTCTATCTTGGCTACGATCTCTACAACCTCGGACAGTACGACGAAACGCTGGAACTGGTCACGCGCTACGAGAAGATCCTGCCCAAGGAGCCAAACTTTCCGCTGCTTGCCGGGCACGTTCACAAGCAATCGCAGCTCCTGAATCAAGCCGTGGACGACTACACGCGGTCGCTCGAGAAAGACGCGAGCATGGGTAACGCGTACGTGAATCGCGGCTACGTGCTCAACGACCTGCAGAACGCCAACTCCGCTGCCGACGATTTCCACACAGCGCTCAAGCTCGATCCCAAGAACGGCGTCGCGCGCCTCGGCCTCGCATTCTCCGATCTGCAGCTTCGTCACGCGCAAGACGCGCTCAACAACGTCGATGCAGCCGAAAAACTTCTCGGCGAATCGGGCGCTACCCACCTTGTCCGCGCTACCGCTTACCGCCAGGAACGCCTGCTGACCAAGGCCGACAAAGAGTACCGTGCAGCGCTTAAATATTCACCCGACGATCTGAAACTTCATCTCGCACTCGCCGACACGCTCTACTACCAGCGCCGTTACAGCGACGCCATCGATGCGCTCAATGATTCGCTCCAGCTCTCGCCCGCCGATCCGCTGATTTACGCCGAACTCGCACACGCCTACGCGCAACTGCACCGTCGCGACGAGACAATGAAATACGTGCAGGCGGCGGAAAAAGAGGGTGGAGACGAGTCCGGTGTTCTGCTTGCCACCGGCGACGCCCTGCTCACGCTCGGCGATCGCGATGCCGCTCGCCAGCGGTTTACCGCTGCCCTCGAAGCGCCTGACGCCAACCGTGTCGACGCCCGTCTCGCCATCGCCAAGCTGATGGCCCGCGATGGTCGCTGGGACGACGCTCGCGAACAGGTCAGCCTGGCGTTCGCCGAGTCGCGCATCGGCGAGTCGAACCCAATCACCGCCGACGATTACGTTGACGCCGGCAACATCATGCTGGGTATGCACGACTTCGATCTCGCCCAGAAGATGTTCGAGCGTGCCAAGGCATCGGGCGCCGCGGATGAGGTCGTCGCCATCGGACTGGCCAACACTTACATCGCGCAGGGCAACAATGTCGACGCCCAGGCCGCCCTGGTTTCTCTGGGGAACCCAGCCGACTACGACGACAACTACGATTACAAGCTGGCCATGGCGAACGTCTACCGCCAGCGTCATGACGATGTCCGCGCCCTGACCGCTTTTGCGCAGGCCAACGATCTCGCTGGCCAGGATGACGAAATCGCCTCGAAGGCCATGCTGCAAGTCGCCGGCGAACAGGGTTTGCCCATAACGCAGAAGTTAAGCGTGGCCAGCGACTTCATCATGGCACCGGTTTTCGACGATGCCACCATCTACGCCATCGACGCCCGCCTGTTCACCGGCCCAACGGGCACGCTGCCTCCGCCACGTTCGCTGCTGCAGTCTCTCTGGACCAACTCGTTCCGCCTTCATGAAGGCAATCTGCCGCTGATCACCGGCTTCTTCCAGATTCGCAATGCTCGCGGTGAAGAATCAATCCCGAACGCGTTGCTGATTCTCCCCATCGATACCTGGGATACCACCTTCAACGGCGCCATCAACCCGGTCCTGCACTTCGGACGAAATTCCATCGTCTTCAACACCGGCATCCAGGCCACCATCCGTCGCGACAAAGACTCGCCGTACGAGGTGAACCAGAATCTCTTCCGCCAGTTCGCCTACATGTCCACCAGCACGTTCTTCAACTGGATCTCTGTGAACGGCAGCGCCTATCACGAAACGGGTCCGTTTACCGAACAAGACCTGAATTCGCGCGATGTCGGCGCCAACGTTCAGTTCACCGTCGGACGCCCGTGGGGGAAGACAGCACTGGTGACTGGCTATTTTGTGCGTGACATCCAGTTCAACCCGCTGATCCGCGAGTTCTACACCACCTCAACCTATGCGGGCATCTCGCACAAATTTGGCGAGAAGCTGAAGCTTACGGCGCTCGGCGAATACATCCGCTCGTGGCGAGTGCAGGACCAGCTGTATGCGATTGGACAGGCCGCCGTTCCGGCGATGGCGATGGAGTATCACCCGACCGTAAATTGGTCCGTGACGGCGAACGGAGCCTACTCTCGCGGCATGGGAATTCACGTCTATGACAACGTTCAGAGCGGAATTTTCATCTCTTATACAAAGCCGCTACGCCGGATGTGGAACGCTGGCGCGGGTCAGGTTCCGGTGGAGTATCCGCTTCGGTTCTCAATCGGTTTTCAGCAAGACAATTTTATGAATTTCGGCGCCGGACAGGCGATCTTCCGGCCGGTATTTCGCTTGTCAATTTTTTAGGTCAGCCCAGGGGCCCATGAAGATTTGCTTAGTTACCGCGTTTCCGCCGAGCCGGCGGGGACTTAACGAATACGGATATCACATTGCGAGCGAACTGCAGGCCGATCCGCTGCTTAGCGTGACGGTCCTTGCGGACGAAACCGAAGGCATCGCTACCGAGGAACTGCACGACTTCGATGTCCGCCGCATCTGGGACTTCAACTACAACACCAACGCTCTGCGCATTCTCAAAGCAGTCCGCGATATCAAGCCCGACGTCGTGTGGTACAACCTGCTCTTCTCGACTTTCGGGAATCGTCCGGTCGCCGCGTTCTGTGGGCTCACCGCGCCCGCGCTCACGCGCATGTCGGGCGTGTACACGCACGTTACGCTGCATCACCTGATGGACAACATCGACCTGAAGGACGCAGGCGTTCGTTCCGCCGGACTCTATCGCATGGCCGGCAAGGTTGCCACGCGCATGCTGTTGGCCGCCAACTCCGTCTCGGTGTTGTTGCCCGCCTATCGCCGCACGCTGATCGAAAAATATCGCGGCGAGAACATTCACTTCCGCTCGCACGGCATTCTTTCGGCTCGCCCCGAATATCCGGACTTCAATCTGCGTGGCAGGCCGCACAAGATTCTGGCCTTCGGCAAATGGGGAACCTACAAGCGTCTCGAGTTGCTGATCGACGCGTTCCAGCAGATTTCGCGTGACCGTCAGGACTTGCAACTCGTGATTGCCGGCGCCAATCATCCACAGACACCTGGCTATGTCGAGTCGGTTGCTGCCAACGTCACCCACAACAAAAACATCGAATTCACTGGTTACGTGGCGGAAGAAGCAATTGCTCCCCTCTTCCGCAGCGCAACCGTATTGGTTTTGCCTTACTCCTCAGCAACCGGCAGTAGCGGAGTAGCTCATCTGGCTGCCGAGTACGGAGTTCCGATTATTTCTGCAGATATCGAGGATTTCCGAGATATGGCGCTCGATGAAGGTTTAGCGATTGACTTCTATCAGACCGGAAATCCCGAAAGCATGGCAGAGAAGATCCTTGAGCTTGTCGATTCCCCTGAACGCCAGGTGGAAATGGCGGAAGCCAACTTCTCCGCTGCGCTCCGGATGACCATGCCACAAATCATCCGGCGTTATCTTCGTTCGTTCGACGCGCATCAAAGAGCGAAAGCTCTGGCTCCGATCTCGCGTTTCCGTCGCCTGCCGGCTTGGATTCCTTCGCGATCGGCGATTTTCCGCGCCGCTGCGCCCAGGTGGTCACCGTGGATGTAAGAGCCGTCGTCGTAGTGGGGAGCAACTCTGATGCTCGCGAGCCGGAGTCATCCGAGCTGATCTCCGGTACCCCCTACGCCTTTGCCGATGTGCTCGGAAAACCAGTGGTGTTTCGTGTCGTCGATCGCCTCAGGAAGTACGACATCCGTGCGATCACCGTCGTCACAGACACTCCCGCGGAACTCTGGCCCACCGGTACTGCCGTTCATGGAAACTGGATCGCCAGCAGCTCGGAACAGCTCTGGAAATGCGCCGAGCAGGCATTTACCGACCTTGCTCAAGACGGCGCTGAACTGATCCTCGTGGTTCGTGTGGGTACCTACACCGAAATCGACTATAACGATGTTCTCCAGTTCCATCTTGAACGCCAGGCTCATATAACGGCAACGGTAGACGACAACGGCGACTTCCTCGATCTCTGCGCCATTAACGCTTCACGCCGAAATGATGCGGCTTTCATTTTTCGGCATCGCATGCAGGAATTCCGCGCTGGTTGCGAGTCTTACATATTCGACGGCTACATAAATCACCTTAGTTCGCCCAACCATCTGCGGCAGCTTGCAATCGAAGGACTCATGCAACGTGTGCAGCTTGCGCCGGAAGGCGAGCAGATCAAGCCAGGCGTTTGGATCGGGCGCGGAGCCCAGGTCCACAAGCGCGCGCGTGTGCTCAGCCCGGCGTTTATCGGAGCGGGCTCCCGGGTTCGCGCCGCCGCCGTCGTCACTCGCTGCACGTCGCTCGAACACCACACCGTGGTCGACTGCGGAACGGTCGTCGAAAACGTATCGACTTTCCCCTATACCTATCTCGGCGCTGGACTCGACGTCACTCATTCGGTCGTCGGTCACAGCAAACTCTTTAACCTGAAGCGCGACGTCGAAGTTGAGTTCGCCGACCCGCGCCTGATCGGCGAGGCATCCTCGCACGCTCCCCTGCGTGCGCTCGGCAGCCTGTTGTCGCTGGCCAGTTTTTTCCCCGCTCAGTTCCTGCGCGGGCTCTTCGCGCCGTCCCATCGCGAGTGCCCTGCGTCTCTGCCGGAAGCGATCGCCGCCCCCGCGGCTGCGCTCGATTCCCCGGCGCCAGTAAAGGCTACGGCCCCTGCGGTCGATGCCGGTGAGTTCCCCTCACAATTGGTTATCGCGAGGAGATATGGAAACGAGTAGGCCCGTAGTCGTGAAGCGTATGCCCGAGCGCTTAAATCAAAAACAGGCACGGACATTTCTTCACGAGATACAGCCCCTCCTCAACACCGATAGGCCCCAGCTCGTCTTTGATTGTTCCTTGATCCGACAGATGGACGCCGCCGGCGTGGACATGCTGCTGCATTGCATGGCCGAAATCATGAAGCGCGACGGTGAACTGAAATTGGCCGCCGTCTCGTCTCAAGCCGCGGTGGTTTTAGAGCTGACCAGGACAGACAGGTTGTTCGAGGTTTTCGAAACGTCGGGCGATGCGGTGCGAAGCTTCTATCGCTTCCTGCCCAACGCCATGAAAAATCAACCCGTGCTCGTACCCAAGATGGGCCCCGTGCCTATCGATGGCGACTCGGCCAGCCCAGGAAACACGCGGATAGCAGCATAGCAACTGATCCGACCTTATGAAGCCTGCTGGCACTCTTGCGACTGAACCGCCGCGTCTAGGCTGGCGCGATGCGGTGGCAACACTGCGATCGGAGCCCACTCACGCCCGCGTTTTGGGCGGCAGCATCATCATGCTGGTGGGCTCCGGCCTCGTCAGTGCCGTTAACTTCGGCTACAACGTTGCCGTCGCTCGCATGCTTGGGCCTTCGGCTTTCGGACACGCCGCCGCTGCTGTCACCCTCCTCATGCTCGTCTCCGCCATAACGCTGTCGTTTCAACTTGTGTGCGCCAAGTTTGTGGCTCGCAACGAGACCGACGCCGGCAAGGCGGCCGTTTACTCCACCCTCACACGCCGCGCCTTTCGCGTCGGCGCTATTCTCGGCACCGCCTTGCTGCTCGCCAGCGGCTATGTATCCAGCTATCTCAACCTGCCCTCGCGCTGGATCGTCGTCATCCTCGCGCTGGGTATCGCGTTCTATATCCCTCTCGGCGTTAAGCGCGGTGGCCTGCAGGGCACCTGCTCGTTCGCCCGCTTGAGTTGGAATTTCCTGCTCGAAGCGGCTGCCAAGTTTATCGGCGCCATGATCTTCATCGAGCTCGGATACGGCGTGTATGGCGCCGTCGCCGCGATCTCGGTGTCGGTCGTGCTGGCTTATTTCTTCCCCGCGGTGCCCAAGGAGTTAAAACGTAACGCTGCTGTCGGCCTCCCTGCCTCCTTCGGCGAAGGCATGCAGGCAATTGTGTTCTTTACCGGACAGGTGGTCATCAACAACATCGATATTCTGCTGGTAAAACACTTTTTCGCTCCGGACCAGGCCGGACTTTACGCCGCCATCGCGCTCGTCGGGCGCGTCATCTATTTCGCCTCGTGGTCCGTGGTAAGCGCCATGTTTCCCATCTCAGCCGGAAGTAAACCCAAGGAAGAAAACGCTTCCGTGCTGGTGGTACCCCTGGTCATCGTCTTATTCGTTTCCCTCGTCTTTATTGTCGGACTCGCGGCTTTCCCCGAACCGGTCCTCCGCGCCGTATTCGGCGCCGGTTTCCAGATCGGTTCCGGCATGGATTCCCTGATGAGCCTATATGCTGCTGCCACAGGCACTTATTCCCTGGCGGTCGTGCTCATGGCTTATGAGATGTCGCGCAAGATCGCCAACACCGGCTGGATGCAGTTGGCCATCAGTGGCGCGATTATGGTGGGAATTACGCTCTTCCATGCCAACCTGCGGGAAGTCGTGGTTGTCCAACTGGTACTCATGGTTGTGCTGCTCATGATCGTGTCACTTCCCTTTTTCAAATCGCCGTACCGGCGGTCGGTGGTCAAGGAGGCAGCATGAAGAGACTGCGCCGGATCACGGAAGCCGAAGTCATCGCCGAATTCCTCAAGAACGAGTTCTACCAGGAGGAATTTCATCACGACCGCGAGCTGTTCGAGCACCTGGTCCTCGATGCCGACATCACTCGCGAGGACGAAAACATGCTTCGCCGGGCCCTTCTCTTTCGACGCCGCGGACACATGTGGCGCGAACTTCCTCCGGATACGCAATGGTGGGAAATGGAGCTCGACGTCGAAGACCTGCACAAGCTCCGCGTCTTTCCACGCGCCCACTGGCGCAAGATCGCAGGCGGAAGCTTCGCCCTGGGTGACATCGTCCATCGCATCCGGACTCACAAATTTTCCGGCAAGATCGGTGACTTCATTTCCAAGATCCATTCCCTGAGTTATCAACTGCGCTTCACGCGCGATACCAGCTCGGTGATCCTGATTGGTGAGAGCGAAGACTCCACCATCACCATCATTGAAGGCAACCACCGTCTCACCGCAGCCATGCTCGGAGCTCCCGAGACCCTGCGCGCGCATTTCCGCGTGTTTCTCGGGATTTCGCCCCGCATGAACGAGGTTTGCTGGCACCACAACAGCTTCGGCAATCTCGCGCGTTACGTAAGGAATCGTCTGAAACATCTCTGGTATGACGAAGAGGCTGACCTGACTCGCCTGCCCCTTCCCGGACCCGAAGTTCCCGCGGCAACTTACGCCAAGGCAGTCGGCAAAGTTATGCCGGAGTCGAAGTGATGTTTTGTTTCGCGGCGTCGCTGGGTGGCGCCCATCTCGGCCCAAATTTCCATCGCGCCTCGCCGGCGCTGAGGTTAGAACCATGAGCAGCCCCTGGCACTCTCGCATCCTGATTGCGGCACTCAGCTTCGCCCTGTGTGGCGGACCGGAATTGTTGCAGGCCCAGAACCCGTCTCCGGCCCCATCGTCCGATGGCCAGACCACGCTCGCTGCAACCACGCAACAGCAGCAGGACAACACCAATTCCGCGCCCGCCACGTCGGATCAGGCGAACCCGCAACCCACGGCGCAACCGCCCCAACAACAGGATCAGAACGTCGGAACCACTCCGCAGAACGCGACTCCCGATCCCAGCAAAGGCCCGTTGCAGCCGGCGCAGACGAACAATCAGCCCAATGCTCCTGCTCCTGCTCCTGCGAAAAATCAGCAGCAATCGCAGCAGGATCAGCAACCGGCGCAGGCCCCAGTAGGCGCCGCGGCGGCGCAAGCCGAAAAGACAGCTGGCGGAGCAGCATCGCGTCCCGCTGGCACCGCGATCGCCCCCGCGAAGCAGCATCAGTCGCGTTCTTTGCTGATTAAAGTCGGAGCCGTCGTCGCCGGAGCCGCAGCCTTGGGCGCGGTTTACGGCCTGTCGAAGAGTTCGCCGAGCGTTCCTCCGGGCGCGCGCGCCGGGGCCGCAGCCTCGACCACGGGTCACTGAAGTCAGTTCGGGCGGATTCGCCATCCGCCCGTGTAACGATAACGTTATTTATCGGCAATCGAGCCGGGCGGAAGATCCGGCACAGAACGAAATCCCATGGGCCTTAAATCTCCGATCCTCATCTCCTTCTCCGGCATGGATGGCGCAGGCAAATCGACCCAGATCGATAACCTTAGATCCATTGCCGAAAGCTACGGCCTCAAGGTTGTCGTCCTCACGTTTTGGGACCACGTGGTCACGCTCTCACGCTACCGTGAAGGCTTCGTGCAGAAGGTGTTCAAGAGTGAATCGGGCGTCGGCGAGCCCGGCAAGCCGGTGAATCGCCGCGACAAGAACGTTCGCGGATGGCACATGAATCTCGTGCGCCATGGACTGTACACGCTCGACGCCGCGCACTTGCCGTTTGTGATCGCAGGAGCCCAGCGCACCGGCGCCGACGTGATTATCATGGATCGCTACATCCACGATGAACTCGCCAATTTGCCACTCAACAATCCGCTGACTCGCGTCTACGTCCGCACCGTCGCCAGCCTGGTGCCGAAACCCGACATCGCCTTTGTCCTCGATGCCGAGCCCGAACTCGCCTACGCGCGCAAACCGGAATACCCCCTCGACTTTCTCCGGCAGGTCCGCGCCGCCTATGTCGATCTCGCAAATCTGCTGGGTACCATTACTGTCGTCCCGGCTCTTTCTTTGTCCGAAGCCAAGCGCGTTGTGGAGATTTCTTTCCGCCGAATTCTTTCCAAACGCGGATTCCCCAACCGTCGCGGCACGTGGGCCGCGTAGGCCAAATTGAATATTGTCGATTGGTTATTGACTATTGAAATCCGCAGGGGACCTGCTGAACGTCCGTTTCAATAGTCAATAGCCAATATTCAATAAACAATCCTTTCCACAGTCATTTCTTGCTCCTCTGTAATTCGCGATACGCCTCGCTCTTCCCGATCCCCAGTTCCTTCGCGACTCGCTTGAGTGCATCCTTTTCTTCGATCGATTCTTCCGCCATGATTCGCCGCACCATTTGCCCCACGGAGTCTTTCGTCACTGTTCGCCCCGCGTTCTCTTCGGGTCTTGCGATCAGCAGTGTGATCTCGCCCTTCAATTCGCCGCGCTCCTCCGCGGTTCGCAGAACATCTTCCGCGCGGCCTCGCAGGAATTCTTCGTGCAGCTTCGTCACCTCGCGCGCCACCACGATGTGCCGCGTCGCCCCCATCACCTCCACGATGTCCTTCAACGTCTCGAGAATCCGGTGCGGCGCCTCGTAAAAAATCTGCGTTCGCGGCAGATCGCTCACCTCTTCCAGCACCTGTTTTCGCTGTCCCACCTTCGCCGGCAGGAACCCGTTGAACTTGAACGTCTCGCCGGGCAGACCGCTTGCCACCAGTGCCGACAAGAACGCTGAGGCACCCGGCACAGGCACCACACGAATTCCGTGCCGCACCGCCAGCGAAATCAGCCGGTATCCCGGATCCGAAATCCCCGGCATCCCCGCGTCCGTCACCAACGCGATCCTCTCGCCATCTTCCAGATGCACGATCAGTTCTGGCGCCCGCGTCATCTCATTGTGTTCGTGATAACTGACGGTAGGAGTTCTAATGTCGTAGTGGTTCAGCAGCTTTTGCGTCTGCCGCGTATCTTCGCAGGCAATGCGATCAGCAGTGCGCAGGACGCGCAAGGCACGTAGCGTAATGTCTTCAAGATTACCGATTGGCGTGCCGACCACGTATAGTCCCGGCTCCAACCTCTCTTCGTCACTCATGCAGCGAAGTGTAGATCAAAACATTGCTACCAGCACTCCATCGTCAGCATTCACTCAGTCGACCAATTGCCAAAGTGACACGAGTACCGGTTTGAATTCGCGCCGGAAGCGAATTCGTCCCAAAAGCTGGACGACTGAATGCGGAAGGCTGATTGCGGAAAGCTGAAGTTAGTAATCCACCCCCACCTCTTCCATGCCCATGGCCGCCGCGTCGTTTTCGCTCAGTTCCACGTCGGCAATCGTCGCATTGCCCAGCGAACGCAGCTGGTCCATCGCCGTGTCGCTGACGTCTTCGCGCAGGCCCAAGTCCTCGATCAGGAACTCGCGCAGGTGCGGCTCCTCGAAGACTTTGGAGTAAGCAGTACCGCCCGCGTTAAAGGTGAACTGGAACAACGGAACCCGGAGTCCCTCGGAATTCGTGGTCCGAGGAAGGGCGAAGAGGTGAGCATATCCCGCAGACATGTTGAGTTAGATGGCTTCAATCTACTCCGCAGTTTTCCCGGGAAGGCGAGCTGCTGGATCGGCTGAAAGTTACTCTCCCAGCCACACCCCGAACGGCCGCAGCCCTTCGATGTGATCGAAGACGATCTTCAGTGCCGCTGTCATCGGCACCGCCAGAATCAGACCCATCGCTCCCCAGATCCATCCCCAGAACAGCAGCGCGACGGTTACCGCCAGCGGATTGAGTTGCAATCGCTTCCCCAGGAATTTGGGGTACAACACATTCAGCGCAAACAGGTGCAGCCCAAATACCGTCAGGACGATCAGCAAGAATCCCGATCCGTGCACGACTCCCAGTGACGCGAGCAACGGAGGCGCCATCGCCAGCGGCACGCCCAGATACGGCACCAGGCTGAAGAATCCGCTGATGAATCCCACAAAATAGAAATACGGAACGCCCATGACACCGAATACCGCCGTCGACAGCACGCCGATAAACACACCGACCAAGAAGTTCCCCACAATGAATGCCCGAATCATGTCGGTAATCGCCCCCACCAGCGCGTAGGCAGTGCTTCGCAATTCTCGGCGGAACAGCAGCACTGTCGACGCCCGCGCATGCTCTTGCCAACTCAACATGAAGAACGTCAGAAACGGCACAAATGACGCCGCGAACACAACTTCGGTCGCCGTCCCCAGGTTCTCCGTAAGCGTGGTGATCAGGCTCGATTGTTGCTGAACCTCAACCGGCGGCTTGGCATTGGCATCTGCCGGCAGCATCGCATTCGTGTTCCTTCTCAGCGTCTCCGCCTGCCTGCGATACTTCCCCATGATCTGCTGCACCTCGCCGCGGTAGCGCGGCAGTTCCTGCGAAAACTCCACGGCGCGGCTGTAAGAGATATTGGCGAGCATATAGATAGCCGCCAGGAACGACAGCACCGCCATGATTGACGCTACGCTGCGCGGAATCCGAACCCGCTGCTGCACCCGCACCAGCGGATCGAGCACAAATGCCAGTAGCAGCGACACCAGCATCACCACAAACACCAGTTGGGCGTAATAAAGGGCGAATCCCACCGCCACCACGGCAATCACCGTCGTGGCCAGCGAGTTCACTTGCATTACCTCCGGCAGGGTTGCCGCACGCTCTTCGCGGGCTGGTAAAGCCTCGTCCTTCGATATTTGGTTGATTTCAACCGGATCAGCTGCCATCCCTATATATGATGGCGCGCCCTATAATCGTGCCGTGTGCAGCTCAGCTTCCGAATCCACAAATCCTGAGCAACCCAAACGCCTCCTCGGGCTGGATGTCGGCCATCGCCGCATCGGCATGGCCGTCTCCGATCTGTTGGGCATTACCGCCCAGGGCATCGACACGCTTCAGCGTCGCAACAAGCGGACCGACTTTCAGCAACTCGCCAAGGTGATCCGCAACTACAACATCGCCGAAATCGTGGTCGGCCTTCCCCTGCGCCTCTCCGGATCCGAAAGCGCCCAGACCGAAAAGGTGACCGCCTTCGCCGACGAACTGCACTCGCGCTTCGCGCTTCCGGTCCACCTGTGGGACGAGCGCCTCACTTCCGTCCAGGCCAATCGACTCATGCGCGAGGCCGATCTCTCCATCGAAAAGCGAGCTGCGTCAGTCGATCGGATGGCGGCCGTGCTTATTCTGCAGTCGTTCATGGACGCGCGGGCTGTCCGGTCGGCTCCGTCGAAACAGGCTCCGATCTGAGCGAATGTTTCTTGGCGCAGAGCCCGAGCCATAGCAGCCAGATCGTCATCGTAATATTCATCGCAATCTTGGCGTTCACATCTATCTTTGGCCATGCGCTGCTGCCGCCGAAGCCCATCACCATCGACACAATGGCGGCAGCGAACGCAACCGACCAGCGATGCATATCGCTCCATCCTCGCGAACGGGACCAGCGCCGAATCACGGAGAAGGCAAGCACCCCCCACGCAACGCCCAATACCATCGGAATCCAAAAGCTGAATTTCGGACGAAGCGTCGGTGCAAATACCATGGCAATCAATGCATACCAGAGGAAGCAGAAGACCAGCGCCGCGCCGCCCGCCATCCATGGCGACGGTGTTTGCCGCTCGGATTTTTCGCGCCCCGAGTTCCTGACGATATAGGCAGCAACCAGCAGCAGAAGGGTCACACATGCGCCGATGCCAAGGAGTAATGGCGAGGGGTGATAGGGCGGAACATGAAACTTGTTGGGCCGCGCGATTCGCGTCCAAAGAAACCAGGCAAGGAACGATCCAACCAGAAAAATTGCCGACGCCACCGCAAGACCGCTCTTGCGCAGCCACGGTTGCTTGCCTCGCGAGTGGAACAGCAACTCGGTAAGCTGCACCGGCACCAGCACCACCCAGACACTTTCAAATCCCAGGAGGAAAAGAAAGAAGACCCAGTTCACTCCCCATTGGCGTCCGTAAATCGGTCCCTGGATCCAGGGCAGGGGAGCAAGCGAGGTCTGTTGGATGATGAACTCCTGTGTCATCGCCAAGGCAAGTCCGCCCAGCAGTAGACTGGTTCCTCCTCCTTCCCAGCGCCGGACTAGTTCACGGATGATGAGTGCGCCGCACCCCCATACCATCATTTCGGGAATAAAGACGAAGATGAAGCTGAGCCGCGTTGAACCACTCATTACCTCCGCGATCAGGGGTGCCAGTATCACCAGCGTTATGGCGGCGCTGCGGCAGCTTTGGGATACGGTCATACTGGCCGGTGCGATTTCCGTGGAACTCATGCTCGTTGTCTCCTCGGTACCGGCGGTCTCTCTACTCGCCGTCACGCATCATTAATGACCGACGTAGCCTTTGCTCTCAATCGCAAGTCGGCAAACACCGCTCTGGAATCGGCGAATGACCGGAAAGCCGGGACGCGGAGTGGCGTATGAGCCGCGGGTGAAAGAAGAAAAGCGTCGATGGAAGCGGCTGAAAACACCAAGGGCGCAGCCGAAGCCGCGCCCTCGTGAGAAACGTTAAAGTTAGACGTGCGCTTCCGCGCTCCGCGGCTGGCGCCGTTCATGAAGGTATTCGCAGGTGACGATCTCGAATGCGATCCCGTTCGGATGCTCGCCATCCATCGCTTCCATGGTGCGTGTAACTTTACCCTTGCAGAAGACCTTGGCGTTCTCCTGGCCGGCAATTTCCTGCGGCATGATGAAGATGACTTCGATCATGAGCGACTTTGGAATGTCGCCCTCGGTCACGAAATAGACGCCCGATTGGCTGACATTGCGCACTGTTCCGTTGGTCCACGGGTCGCTCGACGCAGTCCGGTACTGGATCGGCGTGTCCATGTGGATGCGGCGCGCGCGCGGCCGCCATCCCGAGGCGCGATTCATCTGGCCGCGGTTCTGGACCGTAGTGGCGCGACCGACCTTGTCGGTGCGGCGCATGGTGTTCCAGTCATAACCGTACTCAACTCCGCAGCGCAGGCACACCTGGTAGTAGTCGCCCGAGGACATCTTGCGCGGCCACGAAAATTCATGAGCGCAAGCAAAGATCGGCAATACATCCGAGAACGTTCGGCCCATACAGCTACATGATGCGGAACTCTGCCTAAAGGTGGGTAGAGTACCTTGGTGCTAAAAGGACAATGACTCTCCGATAGTTGGATTTCCACAGGTAAATGTCAGTGGTTTGTGGGTAGTGGATCGTGGTTAGACTGCATTATTCGGTGGAAATTCACGGTTGAATGCCGCGGGAGTTCGAACTATATGGCGCTCGACCTGCGGTTACCTTCGTCACTGTACCCTCTGTTTAACTACCCACGAAGCACTACCCGCGATCCACTTGTTTTAGTATTTCAATCGATGTCCCACAAAATCCGCGTCGGCGTACTCTTTGGCGGACGCAGCGGCGAACACGAAGTCTCGCTGCTCTCTGCCGCTTCCGTCCTGCAATACATCGACAAGAAGAAATACGACGTGGTGCCGATCGGCATCACCAAGGACGGCCGCTGGCTGACTTCGGGCCATGCCGAGCGCCTGTTACGTGGCGAACATAAAGACGAAAGGCACCTTCGCGCGGGCGATCCGCAAGCGACGCCTGCCGCAGCGGTGCTGGCGAAGGGCGAAGGCGTGCTCGTGCCGCCGCAGCCGTCGTCGGATTCAAACTCGCTGATTCCGTTCGAGACCGGCGCGTCAAATTCTGCCGCAGAATCGATCGCCGTCGACGTGATCTTCCCTGTGCTGCACGGGACGTTCGGCGAGGACGGAACCATCCAGGGACTGCTCGAGCTTGCCGACATCGCGTATGTCGGCGCAGGCGTGCTCGGCTCGGCCGCCGGCATGGACAAAGATGTGATGAAAAGTCTGTTCAAATCCGCCGGCCTGCCGATCGTGAAGCACGTCACGGTGTTGCGCAGCGCCTGGGAAAAAGATCCGATCAAGGCCCGCAAGGAGATCGAGAAGAAGCTGAAATATCCGGTGTTCGTGAAGCCGGCGAACCTGGGAAGTTCGGTTGGGATTTCGAAGGTCCATGACCGCAGTGAACTCGACGGCGCGATGTATGAAGCCGCAAAGTACGACCGCAAGATCGTGATCGAGCAAGGTGTCGGCGGAGGCAAACAAGGGAAGGCACGGGAGATCGAGTGCTCGGTGCTCGGCAATGACGACCCGATCGCATCGATTCCCGGCGAGATTGTGCCGGCGGCGGAGTTTTACGACTACAACGCCAAGTACATCGACGAAGGCTCGAAGCTGCTGATCCCGGCGAAGATCAGCAAGAAACAGCAGAAAGAAGTGCAGCAGATGGCGATTGCTGCGTTCAAAGCAGTCGATTGCTCAGGACTGGGGCGCATTGATTTTCTGCTCGATCCCAAGACCAGCAAGCTTTACCTGAACGAGATCAACACCATGCCGGGCTTCACCTCGATCAGCATGTACCCAAAACTGTGGGATGCCACCGGAGTATCGTATCCCGAGCTGATTGACCGGCTGATCCAGTTGGGGATCGAGCGCCACGAGGACAAGAAACGCAATCGTTACACGAAGGAATAGCTGCTTCCTCGAACCTGTTTGCCCCTAGCCCTTCTGGGCATTGTGCAATTGCTGCGCCAGGTAAGGCGCGATTCCCATCTCTTTGATGGAATGCAGTTGGGCTTCGAGGAAATCGGCGTGCCGCTCTTCGTCCACAATCATGCGGTCGAACAACAGCTTCGATCCCTGATCTTTTGCGTCGACGCAGACTTTAACCGCTTCGTTATATTCGCGCACGGCGTCCTGCTCATCTTTTAGATTGATCTCCATTTGCTGCTGAACATTGGCGCCGAGTTGCGGTTTCAATCCGACGTCGACCGTGGGAATCGCGTCGAGAAAGATGATGCGCTCGATGAGTCCTTCGGCATGCCTCATCTCCTCGATTGCCCGAGCTTTCGTCAGACCTCCCAGCCGGGTGTAGCCCCAGTTTTGGCACATTTCCGATTGCGTCATGTACTGCACGACGGCTGTCATCTCTGAACTAAGAGCTCGATTCAACTGCTCAATCACTTTTGGGTCGCCACGCATCGTAATTCTCCTGAGCTGAGTATCACGATTGAGCGGCCCACACGATGTGACGAGACGCACAGCAGAAAGTTCGCCGGAAAGCCGGACCAATAGCGCTATTTCTCCGCCGCAGTGCCTTCCTGTCCGAGCAGATACTTCTCCACGAACATCACGGTCGCGTAGAACTGGAAATCGGCATTCTTCTTCTTGGCGAAGCCGTGGCCTTCGTCCTTGGCGGCCAGGTACCAGACGGGTGTGCCCTGTGCCTTCAGCGCGGCGACCATCTGATCGGCCTCGCTCTTGGGCACGCGCGGATCGTTGACGCCGGCAACGACAAACATCGGCTTGGTCACGTTCTTCACATGATTCATCGGCGCGATGCTCTCGAGGAAGTCGTGCATTTTGGGATCGCGCTCGTCGCCATATTCCACACGGCGCAAATCCTGGCGATACGGCTCGGTATGCTGGAGGAAGGTCACCAGGTTTGACATGCCGACGATATCGACCGAGCAGGCGATGAGATCGTTGTAGCGCGTGGCAGTGGCCAGCGTCATGTGGCCGCCGTAGCTGCCGCCGGTGACCATGATCTTGTCGCCATCGAGGTTGGGTTGATCCTTGATCCAGTGGAGGAGCGCCTCGATGTCCTTGTACGAATCTTCGCGCTTGAAGCCGTTGTCGAGAGCGACGTAGGTCTTGCCGTAGCCGGTCGATCCGCGGACATTCGGCAAGACCATCGCGACGCCGAGATCGGTCATGTAGTAGTTGTTGCGGCCCATGAAGCCGGGACGCGACTGGCCTTCGGGGCCGCCGTGAATGTTGACGATGATGGGCCGTTTGCCGGGGAACTTCAGCGCGTTGGGCGAGTAGAGCCAGCCGGTGATTTCTTTGCCGTCGAACGACTTCCATTTGACCAGTGTGGGTTCGACGAAGGTGTCGGCGTTGAGGCCGCCAGTCTCGCTGTTGGTCCAGCGCTCGAGTTTGCGCGTGGAAATCGTGATGGAATAGGCGTCGGCCGGCGAGCGCGCCGAAGTGATAATGAAACCGAGATCGTCGTTATTCTCGTGCCAACGCAGGTTGCCGATGAGTCCGGGTGCGAGCTTGGGCAGCGGCAGTTCCTTGCCGGTGGCGAGATTCATCACGTGCAGCGTGCTCATGCCGTTTTCGTTCAGCGTGAAAGCCAACAGCTTGCGGTTCCATGAGAGGCTGGCGTCTTCGACGTCCCAGGGATAGTTGGTCAGGTATTTGAACTGTTTCGTAGCCAGGTCGATGTAAGCGAGGCGCTGGAACTCGTTGTCCTTGTCGGTGGTGACGTAAACGCCCTTGCCGTCGGCGCTGAAGCCGATGGGGGAATAGGCGACGGATTTTTCGTCGGGCGGAGTGAGTGGCGTTTTCTGGCCGCTGGCGATATCGACGAGGAAGAGGTGCGTTTCGTTGACGGAAACTTCGTTGACGATGAGCAGCGTCTTGTCGTCGGGCGACCAGTCGGCGGGCTCCCAGCCTCCACCCTGGTTTTGCACGAGGAGCTTGTCGGTGGATTTGTCGCTGGGATCCATGATGTAGAAGTCGAGGTCAGCGCGACTGCGGCGGGTGGAGGCGTAAACGATGCGGTCGCCCTTGTTGGAGAAGGTGGCATCGAGGTTGCGCGACTTGCCGTCGGTGAGCAAGGTAACGGCGCCGTTAGAGACGTCGAAGCGATAGAGCTGATACCACTCGCCTCCGCCAACGTCTTTGCTGAAGACGAAATAGTTGCCGGTGTGGGGCTGGTAGGTGGCGGAGCCAATGCGGTCGGGAAAGAACGTAAGCTGCGTGCGTGCGCCACCGGGCATCTTCACCTGGTGCACCTGGACGGTGTCGGCGAAGCGCGTGCCCACCAGCATCTCGCGTTTTTGCGGATGCCACGAGAACACCGACGCCGTCCGATAGTTGGTGTAGGCATCGGCCTTTTCCGCGATAGAAGCCGGGATCGACGGGATCGAATCAACGAGCAACGCGTCATTGGGCACGAGGGTCGCAGGCGCCGCAGTCTGGCCGAAGGCAAAAGAAGTTGCGAAGAGCAGGACAGCAATCGCGATATTTCGTTTCATCGATCTCTCCAATTCACTGCGACAGTACGGCAACTCCATAGACATCCAGTGAAACCGCCGATTTCTGCCCGCCGTTCAGGACATCCGTCATCGCCGCAGGCAGCGTTATATTCTGCGCCGACTTCGAGCAATTCACCACGATCACGACCTTGCGGTCGCCGGCATAGCGAATGGATACCTCCACGCCTTCCGGCAATTCCGGTCCGAACGCTGGCGTTACACCGGCATCCTTCAGCATCCATTGCGCGGCCGAGTGCATGCTTTTCGGATCGAGCCACGCGCCGATGTAAGTGATGCTCCCCTTGCCGACCTTGCGGGTGATCGCCGCGGCCTGCCCATCGAGCCAGCCGTTCGACACACCGTACTTCATCAGCACCTGCGTTTCAGGCGATTTCGCGCTGAGCAGTTCCGCCCACATTTGAGTAGTGCCGTCGCCCCAGTTGCCGGAGACCGGCGCGGGATCGGCCAGCGCGTAGTACTGCTCCACGCGTCCACCGAGCAGATCGACGAGCGGTCCGGGCTGGCGTTCGGTCCAGAGGGAGTTGTCCTCGTCTTTCATCAGCGAGCGCTGCCCGAGCACGAGATGGCCGCCCTGCTTCACATAGTCGATGAGGTGCTGCGCTTCTTCCTGGGAAGCGACGTTCAGTCCAGGCGCAACGACGAGTTTGTAGCTCTCCAGCGGCGCTTCTGGCGACACGATATCCACTGACTGTGCGATCTGGCGCAGCGGGCCGTAGTAGCTGAGCAGCAGACTAATCGGATCGTAGTTGTGATTGTGCTTTTGCCAGTTGATGGCCCAGCGCGAGTCGTAAGAGTGAAGGATGGCGACTTCGGATTTCGGCGACGTCCCGGCAAGCACCGGTCCGGCCTCGGCAAATTCGCGGCCGATCTGCGCGACCTCGTCATAAAGCGGAACGGGCGTACCGTCTGGACCGAGGAGCGTGCCGTGATATTGTTCCTGCCCGTTGAGCGCACTGCGCCACTGCCAGTAGCTGATGGTCTCGGCGCCGTGACCGATGCCGTGCCACGCCATCGCGCGCACCTCGCCCTTGGCGAGTTCGTCGTTCACGGAATGCCAGTTCACGTGGCCGGGCTGTGTCTCCATCACCCAGTAGTTCTTGCGCTTAAATCCGCGAGTGAGATCGTGAGTAGCGCCGTTGCGCACCACGTCGAGATGTCCCTGGCCGACATAGTCATCCCAGGCGGCGAGGTCGAGGTCCTTTGTAACGATATAGTGATCGAAACCGTCGAAGAATCCCATCAGGTTGGTGGTGATGAACTGACGCGGTTCGACATTGGGGCGGATGACATCGAGCTGGTTTTTCTGGTAGCTGCGCCAGGTGTCGGTGACGAAATGATTCCAGCTCAACAGCAGGCCGGGATTACCGTAGCCGATCGGGATCGGTATCTGCGACCAGTCGAAGTAATACTCGCTCCAGTACTGGGTGGTCCACCGGGCGTTGAGGTTGTCGAGCGTCTTGTAGCGATCGCGAAGCCAGTCCTGGAACTGCTTGCGGGTGTCGTCGTCGAATGACCGGCCCCAGTACTCGTTGTCGATCTGCCAACCGATCACGTACGGGTTATGGCCGAAGCGTTTCGCCATCTGTTCAGCGATCTTGCGGGCCAGTTCGCGATACTTGGGATTGGCAAAGTTGAACTGCTGGCGATTCCCGTGCTGGTCCTTGCGTCCGTCTTCCTTGGTTCGAAGCGTCTCGGAATATTTCTGCGTCAGCCAGGCGGGCGGCGCGGCGGTTGGCGTCCCTACGACAGTGTAAATGCCATGCTTCGCCGCGGCAGTAATGGCGCGATCGAGCCAGTCGAGATCGTACTGGCCTTCGGCGGGCTCCATCTTCGCCCAGGCGAATTCGCCGACGCGCACCATGCGGATGCCGGCTTTCTGCATCAGGTCGAGATCGGCGTCCCAACGGGATTCAGGCCACTGCTCGGGATACCACGCGGTACCGAGCAGGATAGGCGGCGGAGCAGGAGCGGTGGTTTGCGCATGGGCAATGGCGAACAGGAAGAAAGTTGATATCAGGGCGAGCAGGAATCGCTTCAACGAGGCCTCCATAACGGCGGAGGCATTCTAACGCGAGGGTGCGGAAGGTCAAAGTCGCGGTTCGAGATCGAGGGCCCGGAGAGGTCAGGCGGCCGCAGACCGAGGATGTGGCTTGATGTTCAGCTTCTTCAGTTTGCCCTGAGCCATGCGGATGTCGTAGTCAGCCTGTAGCCCCAACCAGAACTCGGCCGGCATGCGAAAGTACTGCGCGAGGCGAACTGCCGTGTCGGCAGTGATGGACCGGCGCTCGCGGACAATGTCATGCACGCGAGGAATCGTAAGATGCAGTTCCCGGGCAAGCTGATAGGAACTCAGGTTGAGGGGCTTCATGAACTCCTCGCGCAGGATTTCTCCCGGATGAATGGCGAAGATCTTCTTGCGAGCCATGTTGTCCTCCCTATCGGTGATAGTCGACGACTTCGACATCATAGGCATTGCCGTCGCGCCAAACAAAACAGACGCGGTATTGATCGTTGACGCGAATGCTGTATTGGCCTTTGCGTTCCCCAGCCAGCTTCTCCAAACGGTTGGCGGGAGGGAGGCGCAGCAGTTCAACGTTCTTGACGTTATTCAGCATCGCCAGCTTTCGAGCCGCCACGCGACGCAGCTGGGCGGGAATCCTGCGGCTCATGCCGCTCTCCCATAAACGCTTCGTGTCACCGTCCTTGAAGCTGACGATCATTCCGCCATGCCGAATATTACCGTTTGTCGATAATATCGTCAAACGGTACTAAAGTGCGATCGGGAATGCACGCCCGCAAAAATCAGGGCGGCCCTTAAGGCCGCCCGACTAGCCACTATTCACTGACCACTAACCACTGATTTCTAGCTTTTCAGCGCCTGCTTCCGGGCGCGCTTGGCGACCAGTTCGCGTTGCTGGCGGCCGAGGCTGGTGCGATTCAGCACCAATTGCAACAGCATGGCGACGATGTTGCCGACGATCCAGTAGAGGCAGAGGCCTGCCGACAGGTTCATGCTGATGAAGCCCAGCATGAGCGGCATCATCAGGTTCATCATCTTCTGCTGTTGCGGATCCATGCCGCCCTGCGGCGTCATGCGCTGCACGAAGAACGTGGAGATGACGATCAGGATCGGCAGGATTTTGTACGGGTCGGGCGACGAGAGGTCGTGGATGTAAAACCAGTGGGCGTGGCGCAGCTCGATCAGGTTGCCGAGCATGCTGTAGAACGCCCACAGGAACGGCAGCTGGATGACCAGCGGCAGACACCCGCCGGCGGGATTCACGCCGTGCTCTTTCATCAGCGCGGCGATCTCCTGGTTCATCTGCTGGCGGCGCGGATCGCGCAGGTCGTACTTCTTGTACTTGTCCTTGATGTTCTGCATCAGCGGCTGGATCTTTGCCGTCTTGAGCGCAGACTTCATGCTGCTCAGGCGGAGCGGCAGCAACGCGATGTTGATGATCACGGTGACGACGATGATCGCCCATCCCCAGTTGCCGACATGCTGGTTGGTCCAGCGCACCCACACGAACAGCGGACGCACGAAGATCGCGAACGTCCCCAGATCGACCAGCGATCCGAGATTGGGAGTTTCCGCTATGCCTTGCGCCGGCGTTGCGGTGATGGCATCGAGCAGGCGAAGATCTTTCGGCCCGGCGAACAGACGCAACGACGTATGACCGTTGGTATGGCCTACAGCCGTACCGAGCACGCTGACTTTGATCGTGTCGTTAGGATCGGGCTTGTCGGCATTCTTCGGGACCTGCAACTCGTTGTGTAGAGTTACAAGCGCATCGTTGCCCGGATCGTCAGGCAGGAAGATGGCGGCGAAGTACTGGTCGGAAGTGCCCGCCCAGAAGAAGGGATCGCGAATCGTATTGCCGCCGCTGACCTGCTTGCCGGCAAGCCGTTCCACCGGGTTACTGCGCAGTCCGTCCCACTTTTTTCCCGGATGAAGCAGGGCGTAATCGACTGTTTGGGCAGCAAACGACGATGCGACGGTTGCGTCTCCAAAGCCCGCGGGCCACGCGGGCATCGCCCACATCGATGCGCCATTGTGCGTAACGTCGGCGGTAATCTTCACGATGTAGCTGTCGTCGAAGGTGAAGGACTTGCGGACGGTGGTTTCGGCGTCGGCGTACTCGAAGGTAATGGTCGCCGGGGCCGATTGGGGTCCCGTTTTGCTGGCAACGTAGAGAACGGAAGCGAGCTTCTTGCGCAGATTCTCGTCGTGGGTCCAAAGCGACAGCGGATAACCGAACTGCTGCGCCGCTGCGCTGTGGACCAGGTCAAGCGGCCTGCCGTGGTCGTCGCTGTACTTCTTGAGGATCCACGACTTCACCTGCCCGCCACGATTGGTGAAGGTGATCTTGTAGAGGTCGGTCTCGATCACCGTCTCGGTCTCGTTCGCGGCTTGCTCCGCTGGCGTCGCGACCGAAGGCGCGGGACTTGGTTTCCCGGGAGCGGGTAGTTGCGCCGGCGGCGGAGGTGCGGGCGCGGTTTGCACCTGCTGTTGCTGGGCAGGCGGCTGCTGTTGCGCCTGCGGCGGCGGCCCGTACTTCTTGAGTACGACCTGGTATCCGATGAGGAAAATCATGACCGCGAGGAACGCGATCATCAACCGGCCGGTAGGGGTTTCGTTTTGCGGACTCTGATAGTCGGGCAAAGTGTTTCTATCTTTCCTGCGCTTACGCGCAACGTCTCAACAGCGCCAGAAATGATTCAGGCGCAGGTTCAAGCTTGATGTTGGATGAGGCGCGAACTCGACGGGGGCCGATTCGGGCACCTCTGTCGTTTGTTGCCGCGCATGACAAATGCAAACGGGTTCGCCGGCGGACTTCTCCGGCAAAATCACGGGATCGTAACCGCCCGCGGAAAACGGATGGCACCGCAATAATCGCCCGGCGGCCATCAGGCTGCCGCGAAAAGCGCCGTAACGGGCGATCGCTTCCTGGGCGTACTCCGAGCAGGTGGGAACAAAACGGCAGGCGTTGGGAAGCAGGGGCGAGAGCAGGGCCTTGTATCCACGCAGCGCTTGCAAAAGTGAATGGCTAACCACCAGGGACACGATGGACACTATGGATTTAAAAGCCAGTTTCGGCGCCGTTTTGCGAAATCGCATGGTGGTTAACTTTTCTCGATCCGGCGTTCCGCATTCTTCTGCACTACTTCGAACGCCCGCTTTACTTCCTGTTCGATCGCCGCAAACTCTGCCGTTAAAACCGACTTCTTGGGATTGAATACCATATCCACCGTCGCACTCAGTTCGGCGAGGTGGAAACGTACCGCCTCGCGCATCCGGCGTTTGATCCGGTTACGCTCGACCGATCCTCCCAGGACTCGTCCCACGGTGAGCCCAATGCGCGGCCCTTCCGGGCCCGTCAAGGGCCGGAAACAGTAAAAAGCCGTCAGCAAGCCCGAAAAATGCCGCTTCCCATTCTTATATACGTGCTGAAAATCGGAATGTTTCAGCAGCTTGGCGGACTTGGGAAACTGCAATTTCTCACGCGCCTGTTTGGATTGGCGAATGACCGCGTGCGATTGCTTGGGAGCGGCGTTCACAAAGTCATTCGCTTTTCAAGTGTTTAACGCGCCGGATAGGAATGTCCGGCCCCACACAAGAATAATTCCGGCTACTCGCGGAATCCCGGCTTAACGGACACGCGTTTGCGTCCCTTGGCTCTGCGGCGCGACAAAACCGCCGCTCCGCTCTTTGTTTTCATACGGCTGCGAAACCCGTGCGTCTTGGAGCGGCGACGACGGTTTGGTTGAAACGTGCGCTTCGGCATGGAAAGCTAGCTACTCCTGTTCAGAAAAGTTCGCTAAAGACAAACTAGAAGTATACCGGACAACTTGTGTTATCGCCAATACGTCTTGCCACACAGGGAACGGGGACGGCGATTCACGGTCGCAAAAAAGTTAACGAAATTGTGCGTCCGATCTCGGGTTTGTAAAATCCAAGGTACATCATCATCGGGGGCGGAGCGATCCGCTCGAACACGACAGGAACAGCCACGACAGCAGCCTGGTGATCGAAACACCTGGCATTTTCCCTGAATTCTTTGGAGAACCGCTGTCATAAGGACCCGGCTGGGCACGATCCGGGATGATCGCGTTCTTAGTATTCGAGGTCTCTTTGCGCAGCAGCTCTCCCTATGGAGAAAGCGCAAATGGCAACACCGGCGAAGTTTCGCATCGATGTAGCGATACATGATCTCTTGATGAACTCTGCCCCGAAGCCGCCGATGCCGGCTCTGGTCAAAGGGGCTACTCTCCCCCAACCGGTCTTCCCGCAATATCCGGAGAAGCTGAACGATCCCGGCCCGGAAAGGCCTCCCGAGAAGCGAAAATGGACGACCGAGCACAAGTTGCGTTCGGCGCGGGGTTGGCTGGTTCCGTACGTTCGTTCACGTGTGTTGCCTGGGCAGTTCCATCCCATCACTGCGTACCTGTTCGTCGAATACAAATGCAATCTCGACTGCTGGTATTGCTGGTCGTTCGATAATCGCGTGAAGGGCATGTCGGAAGACGTAGCGAAGCGTTCGATCGACTGGCTTCACGACCACGGTTGCCGCGTGCTAGCGATGATGGGCGGAGAGCCGCTCCTGCGTCCCGATTTCGCGCACAAGGTCGTTAGCTACGCCGCAAAAAAAGGCTTCTGGGTTTATATCGCCACCAATGGGCGTCTTCTGCGCCCAGAGCTAATGGACAAGCTTGGTGATGCCGGTGTCGCCGTGATCAACTTCGCGATGGATTCCTGGGACCTGAAGCCAAGTCTTCCCAAGGCCTTCGTTCCCGCCCAGAAGAACCTGGAATACGTGCTGCGCAAGCAATACGTGTACGGCAACATGGTGTTCTTTAACATCAATATTTGCCGCAACAATCTGGAAGACGTGAAGAAGCTCACTGAGTATGCTCGCGAGCACCACGTGGCCACTGACTACCACATCAATGAAACCCCGATGCTGGAACAGGATGAGCACTTTAAGCACCTGGATGAAAATCCTACCTACATTCGCCCGCAGGATTGGCGCGCAGTCGATGACCTGATCGACTGGATCATCGAGAAAAACAAGGCCGGATACCAGATGGTGAACTCGGTGAAGCGCCTGCAGGAGATGAAGGCGTTTATTCGCATGGCCGATCCGTATGGCGTGAAAACTTATGGCTGGCACGGCGACGGCACCGCGACCAATGGCGATCTCACCAGGTTCCTGGCAGGAATGCCAGGCATCGAGAAAACTGCGGACGGCGAATTCCAGTTCGCTGAATGGAACTGCCGCGCGGGCGAGAACAACGTCATTATTCGCACCGATGGCACCGTCGCTCCTTGCTTCCCGATGTATGCCGCTACCTACGACTGGGGCAACATCGACAAATGGAATTTCGATGAGCCGCAGTTGAAGAAAATGAAGTCCACCTGCCAGCGTCATTGCTTCTCGACCTTGAACCACAACCTCGCTTATTGCTACAACGACCAGCGGGTCATCAAGTGGATGTGGGAACAGGCGAAGAACGGATTCGGCGCCGGCGCGAAGAGCTTCGAAGACTGATGACTTTGGATCTGGCTCCATTTAGCGTTATCGGCGCCGATGGAGCCAGAGTTGTTTTGGCCTCCTCACTACTCCGTTACAGGATCGATCATGAAAATTGGAGAGCTGGCCCGCCACGCCGAAATCAATATCCAAACCTTGCGCTTCTACGAACGTAAAGGCTTGTTGAAACCCCCAATCCGCACCGTCTCGGGATACCGCAGCTATCAGCCGTCCGATCTGGCTCGAGTTCGCTTCATTCGCTCGTGCCAGACCCTGGGCTTTACCTTGCGCGAAATCCGCGAGCTGATTTCCCTGCACGGAAGTTTCTCGGCTTCACAGAATGGGAATCAGTCGACGGCGAAAGGTATTCTGCAACTGGCCGGCGACCGCCTGGCCATGCTCGACGAAAAGATACGGGCTCTGACTGCCATGCGCGACGAACTAACGTTGCTGGTAGCCGGGTATAACGAGAGCCGTCCCACGCTTTGTCCCGCGTCGCGCTAGTGTTCGCGAAAATCATTCCGGCCACCTCTTGACCTTGTACCTAGGTACAGCCTGCATGCTGTTGTTTTGACCTGGATATTTTCCGGCTCTTGAGAAAACCATGCCGCAAACCTCAACTAAAGTTCCGTGGATTCTGTTCTTCGCCGTTCTTGCGATCGCAATGGCCTTCGCCGCACGCAGCGTGTCGATGCGCGCCAGTCGCATGAAACCTGCAACAAACCACCCCGGCGGAACTGGATTCAATGCAAGCTGGAACGCAGATAAAGGTCGTGGTTCGCCTCAGCAATGTGGATGGCCAGGAACTCAGCGCCATCCGTCTGCAACCGCAAACTGACGCCGTATTCTGCGCACCAACCGATCCGTCAACTTCAATAATCTCCGCCATCTTGGCTGGCGATACATCTATCGTGATGGGGAAGCCGCACGAGATCCGTCCGGGCGCGATCATCCAACTGGCGGGCGCCTTCGACAACCAGCATCGCCTGCACGTGAAACAGGTTGTGATCTTGAGTGGCTACGTCCGTATCTCTGAAAGCCCCTGCGCACAATGAGCGAATATCTCAAAACGGCAATGATCGGCTGGGCGGTTCTGTTCTTATTCGCCGCCGGAGCAACCCTTCCCTACCTCCTTCGTCGAACCGCGCCCGGCGCAACTCTCCCTCAACGCCTGTGGCCCCACTATTGGATCGGCTACCTGCTTCCCATCCTGACGTTGATTCACGCCTGGCTGCCCATGCGCAACGGCAACATGAACGGCCTCAACATGACGGGACTGTGGCTGGCTACGATCGCGATGTTATTACTGATCTGGCAGGTCGGAGTCGGCGTGACGCTCCGCTACTTCGGCGGGTCGCAATCGCGGATGCTGCAAACCACTCACTTCTGGAGCATGACGGTGCTGGCGACCCTGATCGTGGGACACGTGATGCTGAACAGATGATTCGAAAGCATGCGCCGTGGTGGCCGCATCAGTTGGGTTTTCGCGGTTCATCTGGCAGCGGCGGTTCGATAGGATCGCTGGCGGGGAAGGTTTCCTCCAGCGCCTCGTCGAGTTCTTCGTCGATATGGCGCTTGAGGAGCTCGTCGTCGGTGTCTCGCTTGGCGATATACCTCATACAGTTAGGATGATTCGGCGCGCTCGTGCGATCAAAAGAAAACGGGGTAGCCGAAGCCACCCCGCGTCTCGAAACTCGAAACATTTGAAACTCGAAACCAGAAACCCGAAACCGTTCTTTTACTCTTCCTCTTCGTCCACCTGCTCGCCGCGAGCGGCTTTGGCTGCCGTCACGATCTTCTCCTGTTGCAGCGCGGGAACGAAGTCGTAGTGATCCATTTCCATGGAGTAGGTACCGCGGCCTTGCGTCATCGATGTAAGCTCCGCGCCATAGGTAAGCATTTCAGCCATGGGAACTTCGGCTTTCACGATGGTCTTGCCGGCCTTGTTGTCCATGCCCTGGATGCGCCCGCGCCGCGAGTTGAGGTCGCCCATGATCGATCCGGCGAACTCGTCGGGAGCCGTGATTTCGACTTTCATGATCGGCTCCAGCAGCGTCGGCTTCGCCTGCTCCATGGCTTTCTTGAATGCGATGCGCCCGGCGGTCTTGAACGAGAGTTCGTTGGAATCGACGTCGTGATACGAACCGTCGTACAGGACCACCTTAAAGTCGACGACGGGGAAGCCGGCGAGATAACCGCGCGCCGCCGCTTCGACGATGCCCTTTTCCACGGCGGGAATGAAGTTCTTCGGAATGGCGCCGCCAAAAATGTCGTTGACGAATTCGAAGTTCCCGCCGCGAGGCAGCGGCTCCATCTTGATCTTGCAATCGCCAAACTGGCCGTGACCACCAGACTGCTTTTTGTGGCGACCGTGGGCATCGGCTCGTCCGCGAATGGTTTCGCGATACGGCACCTTTGGCGCCTTCAGGTTCACTTCCGTGTGATAGCGCTTCTTCAGTTTCGAGACCACCACTTCGATATGTTGCTGTCCGGTTCCGGCGATAAGGAATTCCTTGGTCTGCTCGTCACGGAAGAAGCGCAGCATCGGATCTTCTTCCATCAGCTTGTGAATGCCGTTCGATAGCTTGTCTTCATCGGCGCGGGACTTCGGCTCGATGGCGAAGGTGATCGCCGGCTCCGGCAGCGTCGGATGCGGATACTGGATCGGCGATGCCTTATCTCCCAAGGTGTCGCCGGTGAGCGTGTCCCTGAGCTTAGCGACGCAGCCGATGTCGCCCGCATGAAGTTCCGCTACCGGCACCTGCTGTTTCCCCTGCGCGATCGAGAGGTGCGCAAATTTTTCTGATGAGCTGCGGGTGAAGTTCTGCAGCGTGCCGTCGTTCTTCACCACCCCGGAGAAAACCTTGAAATAGCTGATCCGTCCCGAGAACGGATCGTTCACGGTCTTGAAGACGTACACCGATGCCGGCTCCGAGTCAGTGACATGATGCACCGCCGGTCCCGAGCCGTTGCCGGTGGAGGGCTCGCCCTTCACTTCCGGATGCTCGGTCGCTTCGGGGACGAATTCCTCGATGAAGTCGAGCACGCGGTCAGCGCCGATGTTGCCCAGCCCCGACGTGTACAACACGGGATAAATGCGATGTTCGAGCATCGCCCGGTGAATGCCGGGCAGCAGGTGCTCGTCGGGAACGGTTCCCTTCTCGAAGAATTCTTCCATCAGGGCGTCGTCGCCCTCGGCGATGATCTCGACAATCTTCTCGTGACCGGCTTTGGCGGCGGCTTTCAGGTGCTCGGGAATGTCGATCTCCTTGCCCTTGCCGTTGCCGCCCATGTCGTAGAGATAGCCTTTCAAGCGAACGAGATCGACGACGCCCTTGAGATTTTTTTCGCTGCCGATCAGCAGCTGGAAGGGAATCACGGCGCGCCCAAACGCTTCGCTAATCGACGCCAACATGCGCTCGGCGTCGGCGCGCTCGCGGTCCATGCGTCCGCCGATGAACACGCGTGGCATTTCGTATTCTTCCGCGTACGACCAGGCTTTCTCGGTCGAAACTTCCACGCCCGATACGCCATCGACAACCGTGACCACGCCTTCTACGACCGGCATCGCCGTCTTGGCTTCGTGGACAAACATGTTGAAACCGGGAGTATCGAGGAAATTGATTTTGCAGTTCTTCCACTCGGCGAACGCGAGTGAGTTGGCGATCGACATGCCGCGGGCGATTTCTTCTTCGTCGTAATCGGTGGGGGCGGAGCCTTGATCGACATGACCCAACTGCGGCGTGGCGCCCGCGGTGTAAAGCATGGCTGCCACAAGCGAAGTCTTGCCGGCGTCCGCGTGCCCCACCAGGGCTACATTCCGGACGTTCTTACCTTCGTAAACTTTCACGGGTTCACCTCGAGGGTGCCCCATCCTTCCGTCGCGGGAAAGACGGGTTCATTTGTTTTGTTTCTCCGGCGAGCTCCGGATCGCTGAAGGAAGGCTGAGTGGCTGGTCGCGGAGGGCCGAAGAGAAAAAATGTAGCACACGGTTAACAGTTCGGACAGTGGGCGGGGTCACATCGCTCTTGCCGACTCACCTGCCGCATTTGCGATGCACCTCCTCTTACTCCTTCGCGGACTCGAACCCTCTACCATCTCGATGTAACAAATTCACCCATTGTTCCCCGATATCCCTTACCACCTTTTTTACTTACCTTTGACCTCCAAGTCATACGCCGTTAACCCGCCACGCGTAGTTACTTACCTCAGCAGTTCACCTCTGCTGCGCAACTGGAATCGGGGTTCCAGGCAGCTTTCTTCGACACTTAACACCGAAGTTACAAAACAGATGAAGGAGCATTTGAATGTTCGAGCGATTTCCTACGTTCGAAGCCCCCAGAAAAGTCCTGGCTTGTGTTCTGGCCTACGCGCTTGTACTGGGAACGACACCAGCCTACGCTCACTCTTCGGGTGACAAGACCGCGACACCCATCAAGCACCTGGTCGTCATTTTCCAGGAAAACGTTTCTTTCGATCACTACTTTGGCACCTATCCGAATGCGAAAAATCCCAAGGGCCAGCCGCAATTTTTCGCGCGCCCTGGAACTCCTTCCGTGAATGGCCTCGCAGGCGCGCTGCTCACGGCCAACCCGAATTTCCTGAATACCGCGAATGGCACGGGCGCCACCAATCCTTTCCGGCTTGATCGTTCGCAGGCCGCCACCGCTGACCAGAACCATGCTTACACGCCGGAACAAGCCGCCTTCCACAACGGCCTGATGGACCTGTTTCCTCTTAAGGTCGGCGTTGCCGGTCCCCCGCCGAACGTGCCGCCGCCGTTCGTTCTCACCCCGGGCCTCACCATGGGCTACTACGACGGCAACACCGTGACCGCTCTCTGGAATTACGCCCAACATTTCTCCATGAGCGATAACTCTTACGGCTCGACCTTTGGACCTTCGACGCCCGGCTTGATGAACCTGGTCGCTGGCCAGACGAACGGCGCCGTCAAGACGCTGAATGGCACCGGCAACGAGACCGATGGCGGCGATAGCAGCCTGACAGTGATCGGCGATCCCGACCCGTTGAACGATGTTTGCTCTGCTCCCACGCGCAACCAGGTACAGATGGGCGGACGCAACATCGGCGACCTGCTCAACGATGCCGGCGTGAGCTGGGGTTCGTTCATGGGCGGATTCAACCTCAAGACCGTAAACGCGAACGGCACCACCAGCTGCATGCGTTCTTCCACCTCGGCCTACACGGGCACGACCGCAGACTACGTGCCGCACCACGCCTTCTTCCAGTACTGGACCAGCACCGCCAATCCTCAGCACACGCCGCCGAAGAACGTCTCTGAGATCGGAAACGACGGTCCGGCCAACCACAACTACGACATCAACGACTTCTACCAGGCCATCAAGACCGGTAACCTGCCCGCCGTCAGCTTCCTGAAGGCTCCGGCTTTTCAGGACGGCCACGCGGGCTACTCCGATCCTCTCGACGAACAGACGTTCGTAGTCAACGTGATCAACCTGTTGCAGAAGTCCGATGACTGGTCGAGCACGGCGGTCATCATCGCCTACGACGACTCCGACGGCTGGTACGACCACCAGATGAGCCCGATCGTGAACCAATCGACTGGCGCGGCCGATGCGTTGACCGGCGCGGGCGCCTGCGGCGACGGCAGCACCGCGTTGCCGGGTGTCGATACCACCAACGCGCACGCACAAGGCCGCTGCGGTTATGGTCCGCGTCTGCCGCTGATCGTGGTCTCGCCCTGGGCGAAGGACAACTTCGTCGACAGCACGCTCACCGATCAGAGCTCGATCATTCACTTCATCGAAGACAACTGGCTCGGCGGAAAGCGCATTGGCCAGGGCTCCTTCGATGCCATTTCCGGCTCGCTGAATAACCTGTTCGACTTCAGCCACTATCGCGAAAATGGACAATTGTTTCTCGATCCCAGCACTGGTGAGCCTACCTTCGACCACTTCGGCCACTAAACTGCCGTTCCAAGTCAACCGGCGCCGGCACGCGGAAGCGATTCCGCGTGCTTCTTTTTTCGGAAGACTTTTCCTTTAAACGAATATTCATTTTTAGCTGCCAATATTTTCAGCAATGCCGATTCGACTTCTTCCACTCACTCGCCGGGCATTTCTGCGTACATCCGGACTTCTCGCCGCCGGCCTCGCCGCCGGAGCTTCGTCACACACTAAGAAACAAGCTGTCGCTCCGCGGCCTCTCGATGTCAATTCACTCGATAAATTTGTCGATCCGCTTCCCCTCTTGCCCGTGGTCGCCCCGGTAGGCACTCGTCCCAGCCCTGACGATGCGAAGGTGCAGCTGCCGTTCTATCGCATTACGATGCGTCAGCTCGCAAGCAAGGTTCATCGCGATCTGAAGCCGACGCGCTTTTGGGGATTTGGCGGAGGCTCGCCCGGTCCGACCATCGAAACGCGAAGCGGACACGGCGTACTGGTTGAGTGGGTGAACCAACTCCCGACTCAGCACTTCCTGCCCATCGATCATTCCTTACATGGAGCCGAGGCCAGCAAGCCCGAGGTGCGCGCGGTTACGCATCTGCACGGGGCCAAGGCGCCGCCAAAAAGCGACGGCTACCCGGAAGATTGGTACGTCCCCGGAAAATCCGCGACCTACTACTACCCGAACCGTCAGGACGCGGCCATGCTCTGGTATCACGATCACGCCATGGGCATCACGCGTCTCAACACTTACGCGGGAATGTTCGGGTTGTTGGTCGTCCGCGACGAAGCAGAGGACGCGCTCAACCTGCCGAAAGGTAAGTACGAAATTCCGCTGACGATCTACGACCGCTCCTTCGATCACGATGGCCAGCTGTTCTATCCGACATCCGGCGATCCGCAATCGCCGTGGGTGAGCGAGTTCTTTGGTGATGCGTTCCTCGTGAACGGCAAGCTTTTCCCCTACCTCGAGGTTGAGCCGCGCAAATACCGCTTTCGCCTGCTGAATCCTTCGAACGCGCGATTCCTGCACCTGTCGTTTGCGAACAGCATGCAGTTCCACCAGATCGGCACCGACCTCGGCTTGCTATCTGCGCCCGCTCCACTCAAGAGCCTCTTGCTGGCTCCTGCCGAGCGCGCCGACTTGATCGTTGACTTCAGCGGCCATGCAGGCGAGCAGATCGTGATGATCAACGACGCGTTCACCGTGATGCAGTTCCGCGTCGCCAAAACCGGAAGCCCGGACACCAGCGCCATGCCCTCGGCACTGCGTCCGGTTCCGCGTACGCCCGAAGCCAGTGCCGTCAAGACGCGCATCCTCACCATCGGTGAGATGGACGACCGGATCGGCATGGCGAAGATGATGATGCTGAACAACGCGCACTGGGACGATCCCGTCACCGAGAAGCCCACGCTCGATTCGGTTGAAATCTGGGAGTTGTTGAACTTCACCGACGACTCGCACCCAATCCATCTGCACATGGTGCGCTTCCAGATTCTCGATCGCCGTACCTTTGTGCCCGAGACGTATTACCGTGGAGGCCAAATCCAGTACATCGGACCGGTGGTGCCTCCAGAGGCGAACGAGGCGGGCTGGAAAGACACGGTGCAGGCGCATCCCGGGATGGTCACGCGCATCATCGTCAAGTTCGAAGGCTATGCGGGCCGCTATGTGTGGCATTGCCACATCCTGGAGCACGAAGACAACGAGATGATGCGGCCATACGAGATCGTGGCTCCGGCGTAACGCTGTCGTTAAGGTTTTTGAGCGGGCGGAGTGATCGCCCGCCAGTATCCGTTCAGCAATCCCCAATCGTAACGATTCGATTTCCACGCCAGAGAGTTTTCGGTCTCCCAATAAATGGCGCCGTACTGTGGGTCTGCGTTTTCAGGATCGCGGATCTCGTCGTTTGGCGGCAGCAACACATTGCGGCTGATGACGGAGTGAATCCCGGCATCGGCATGGCAGGAGTGACAGGACTTGAGTATCTCGCGAGGGCCTTCCATGTCGATGCCATGCGACAGGAAGGTCGAGTACTCGGTCTCGCCGGTCGCAACGGGTGCGAGCGCTTGGGTGGGATTCGCGAAAAGCTTGCGTTTGTCGAGGTGGAACTCGATGAAGTCCTGGTCTCGACTCGATGGGCCATTGATGAAGTTGATCGCGGTTGCGCCTCCGGTGATGGAGTGAAACACGCGAATCTGCACGCTCTCGGTGATTGGCGTCGCGATCAGTTCTCCTTGGTTGTCGAACAGAATTAACTGGCGGACCAGCGCGAGTTCAGTTCCCACCGGAAACTGCGGCAGCTGCGGATTCAGTTGGGGGACGCGATCGCCTGGAAGAAAGATGGGTTCGCGCGAACTATGAAGTCGATGGAAAAAATCGAACGTAGCCTGTCGTCCGCCCGGCAAGTGCATAAAGACGAAAAAGCGGGAATGCCCGTAAAACTGTGCCAGGTGAACGATGGCCGTCGGCTGGGAGTTGGAACGCGAGTTCAGGCAGACCCACGGTCCCCCGGAGTGGAAGAGGTCGGGTGGCAAGAATGCGCGCGTGGGATTTGCCGGATCGTATTCCGAAGGAAATCGTTGCGCCGCGAGCGCCGCTGCGTAAGTGTCGGGCAGATGCTCGAGTTGATCTTTGGTCAACGCGAGTCGGCGCAGAACTTCCGCGAGACGGATTTGCAGTTCCCGGCGCTGCTGCTGATTGTGGATGGCATTGCCGGTGGATTGCGCCGACCAGTCGAACAAAATCCAAAGATCGCGTTGCAGGATCGCTCGTCGAACCGCATCGTTGATTTTTCGCTCGGCGTGACTGCTCAGGAATTCGTCGAGACAGGCGAGCGCGCGCCGGTGAGAATCGCCTTCGAGCAGATAGGTGGTGCCGGGCCAGAACAGCGGGTCGAGCGCGTTGATCCCGAGCACTTCGCCCGAAGCGGTATGTCGCGCAAACAGGCAACTATAGAGATGATCGGCGGAATACGGGGGTGCGTCGTCGAACAAGGTCGCATCGGCGGCGACTGCCGCGTTGGCAAACAGCCCACAGAGGAACAGGACAATGAGCGTCTCGAAAAGGAGTCGAGCACGATGTTCAGGATTCACCAGTGTCGTCATCGTCATCATCTCTCCGACGGAACTGGCCGATGATTCTGGAAACCCAAGTATCCACGATTTGACGTGGATACTCGCGGAAAGTTTTGTGGGAACAGAAACGGGTGTTTACTTCACGACTTCGAGTTCAAACGACAGAAACCACGCGGGAAACGCCCACGCCCAGCGGCGCTCGTATTCTGCGGGATTTCGTTTTGCGAGCCGCCAAACCAGTTTATTCATTACCGTCGGCTGAAAGATGATTTGGCGGCGGCGCGTGCGAAAGCGGCGGTCGGTGTAGAAGCTGAACTGGTGCTCGCCGGTAAAGTAATCGAAACTGAACACGCTGAAATTGTGCAGGTGCGTGGGATCGGTGAACGCGTTAGCGCAGGAAAAGTGCGGCACTGTAATGCGAACCACCGCGCCGGGACGGCAAATGCGGTGAATCTCTTCCATCGTGGGGACAATGTCGCGCAGGTGCTCGATCACATCGTTGGCCAACACTTCCTCGAAGCTGTTGTCGAGGAACGGCCACGGACGAATGTTGAGATCGTGACGCACGTCGGCGTGAACTTTCGCCGAAGGAACATCGAGGTTGACTGCTCGCTCCTGGTACTTCTCGCCGCAACCAAGGTTAAGCACGGTCTTGGGAGCGAAATCGATGACCGGCGCAGCAATCGGCTGCACGCGATCCAGCGGCATTGTGTCTTGCAGAGCCATCCCGTTGCGCACATGGTAGCAACAGAAAGCATGGAACTTGCAGCAACGAAGTCGAACCCGAACTTAGATGGTTAACGCCTACTGCTTCATGCGATCGAAGGCCTGCGTTACATCGGCCCTGAGATCTTCAAACGACTCCAGTCCGATGTTGAGGCGCACGATGCGATGGCCGTAGTCGGGACGCTTTGTCTTTACCTTGCCGAAGTCGTAGGCCATGGCGAGGCTGGCAACTCCGCCCCAGCTGTAACCGATGCCAAAGAGCTGGAGCGAATCGACGAAGCGAATGACCTGCTCGCGAGTGAAGTCAGGCTTGAAGACGACCGAGAAAACTCCACTCGATCCGCTGAAGTCGCGCTTCCAGAATTCGTGACCGGGACACGACGGCAACGCCGGATGCAAGACGAGTTCGATCTCGGAGCGTTCGTACAGCCAGCGCGCGAGTTCGAGCGCACTTTTTTCGATCCTCTCCAGCCGAACGGCCATCGTCTTCATGCCGCGGAGGGCGAAGCCGCAATCGTCGGGCGAGACTCCGGAACCCATCACCTGTTGCGTTTCGCCAAGCTGGCGATAGAGTTCGGCATCGCGAACAGTCACCGACCCCATGAGCAGGTCGCTGTGTCCACCGATGTACTTGGTGATCGCCTGCATGGTGACGTCAACGCCGTGCGCGAAGGCGTCGAAGAAAACGCCAGCGGACCAGGTATTGTCGAGCACCACCAGCGCGCCGCTCAGGTGAGCAGCTTCGGCGATCGCAGGAATGTCCTGCACTTCCATGGTGATCGAGCCGGGACTTTCGCACCACACCAGGCGCGTGTTACTGCGGATCGACGATGCGATCTCGGCACCTGTTTCCGGCGCGTAAAACCCGACTTCGACTCCGAAGCGCCGCAGGACGTGAAGGGCAAACTTGCGGTTCGGTCCGTAGATGCTTTCGGGAATCAGGACGTGATCGCCGGCCTTGAGCAGCGAGAGATTGATGAACGAGATCGCGCTCTGGCCGCCGGGCGTGAGCACTGTCCGATAGCCGCCTTCGAGTTCGCAGATGCGAGCGGCAAGTTCGAGCGCGGTGGGTGTTCCGTAAAGACCGTAAGTGTATCCGGCTTCATACTGATCCCATTCGTCGGTGGCGTCGGCGGCGCTGCGGAAGAGCACGGTCGATCCGCGATAAACGGGCGTGGAGAGCGAGCGAAATCCGCCAGGGATGCGGGAGTCAGTGTGAATGAGCCGGGTCTTCCAGTCCTTGGTCATGGCAGAAAGTTTAAATGGGAGCCTCCGATTCGCGGCGCGGAAGAAGACGAACTTTCGTGTTGAGGCAGCGAAAGGGTATTATGACGCTTTGTCTTTGAGCAAACGTGCGCTTTCTTATACTCAGTGACATTCACAGCAACCTCGACGCGCTGGAAGCGGCACTCGAGGCGGCGCCCGCGTACGACGTGGTCGCGAACCTGGGTGACATCGTCGGCTACGGAGCGTGCCCGAACGAGGTGATCGACCGTTCGCGCGAGCTGGGCAACATCTTTGTGCGCGGCAATCACGACAAAGCATGCTCGGGCATCGCCGACGTCCGCGGATTCAACTACGTGGCCGCTGCAGCGGTGGTCTGGACGCATCACGCGCTGCGGCCCGACAACCTGGAGTGGTTGAAGGCACTGCCGCAAGGTCCGCTGGCGCTGGAACCACTTGACGGCGTGCAAGTGGTCCACGGCTCTCCGCGCGACGAGGACGAGTATTTGCTGGCGTCCGAGCATGCCGCCGATTCGCTCGAAACGGTCGAGATCCCGCTGACGTTCTTCGGTCACACGCACATGCAGGGCGGATTCCTGCTGACGAACAACCAGGAGATCACGTTTCATCCGCGATACAACGAAGAGAACGAGAACGAAAGCTGGGAATTCAGTCTCGACCGACCGGGCAAATACCTGATCAACCCGGGCTCGGTCGGCCAGCCTCGCGACGGGGACTGGCGCGCGGCGTTTGCGGTGTACGACTCGGACGCGACGAAAATCACCTTCCATCGCGTGGTCTACGACATCGCGAAGGCGCAGAAGCGAATCCGCGACGCGAAATTGCCGGAACGACTGGCGGACCGCCTGGTGCACGGGCGCTGATTCTCAACCGGAAGCCTGGCCGGCAATTTTCCGGTTTGAACCAGGTGACCCCCTCCCCCTCCCCCTCCCCTGGTAGATTTGCTGAAAACAAACAACTTAACGATAGATATCTTTGTAAATTCCTTTTTTTCAACAAGATGAACGTAAAATGTTCTAAACAAAGAGGTTATCGGTAGTCGGGACTCCGAGCCATTGGCAAAAATAAAAAAAGACCCCTACCCTCCCATAGAATCAGCGACTTACAGGCCGTCATTGAAAATAAAGGACTTAGTTGCTGGTTGCAAGTTTCCAGTTCTGGGTTTCCAAAAAACCGGTTTTGAGTTTCGAGTTTCACAGTCCCGTCGCTCGCTATTCCTTCTGCCTTTCCTTCAACATTTGGGCGGGCCAGTCTGGACTTGTAATGAGTGCAGAGATCCTTTGTCGCTGCGCTCTTCAGGATGACCTGCACGGCCCGCTTTTAAGTTGTCGATTGCAATCTCTGGGACGACGCCCCGGTTTGACGCGCGGCGATCGTAAGTTCGTCGGCGCCCGAGTAAGTTCCTCCAGGCAAGAGACCACGCGGAAATCTGGCCTAATTCCCTCTCTACTTTTGATGGTAGCGATCTGGGGAAGGAAAAGTGCCAAATTCGAGAAATTTATATTTCGTTTGTAACGAGTGGGATACGCGGAAAAATGGCTTTCCGGGTGCTTGACAAGTTTTTCCCGGACTGAAAAAGGCGAAGGGAAGAAACAGTGGATTCCTAATATCTTGAGGCCTGTGAGTTGAATCAGGTTCCGCAGACTCGCCGTCCTAACCAAAACCTATGCACAACCTAAGCATTCCCTGAGGACTCTAGGGACGCGACCCGCCTAACTTCGGTTTCTCTGAAAGCCCACCGAACGGAGCTTTGCAGGAGGACTGAATCATGATGGAAGAAGAACGGCGGAAATTTCTGGCGACCGGGCGTGGCTTGGTGCTGGGAGCGCTCACTGCTGGAACACTTATGGCTTGCGCGGGAGAACCTGAGACTCTTCATGGACAGACCACAACCACAAACACCTCGCAGCCCTACTCAGCCACTTTCGGGTGGGAAATTAACAATCTCGGAATCGGTGGAGGAGCCGTTTACGTAAAGGTTTTGAGCAACGCTGTTCTCGACGTGGTCGATGTCGATGTATCGTTTTCGCCTCTATCCGCTCCGGCCCAACCAGGGTTTTCCGACGTGCTTTGTCGTGGGCAGGTGTCGCGCAGTGGGCCTCCATTATTGAAGGGCTCAGAGGTTAACTTCTTCCCGCCCAGCAATTCGCAATTCGGGGTTTTGCAAACCTTCAATCCCGGCGGCCTTGATTTGGTAGCTGACGCCCAGCCGTTTCAGGACACATTTCTCAGTGTAATTTTGAAAGCTTGGATTACGGCAGATGCAACAGCTTCGCAGACTGCTCGACACGTTACGGTTTCGCCATCCATCGCATTAAATGCGGGGGATTATCTCGTTTTCACGATGAGTGGCGGTGCAGTTACCGTGGACGCGGAAATGCAGATCATCCTGTTTCTTCATTAGTGCTGCGGGAGGGCGCCGCGGCAAAAGCAGTTCGACAATCCGAAAAGTGGCACTCGGGAGTTGTTCCCGAGCGCCGCCGTAAACCGTTTTCTCGCTGGCAGATCACGGTCGTGCTTTCCACAGAAATCGTTCTTTGAACCAAGCGTGCTACTTCGGGCACGCAGGATCAAAGCCCTATTTTGGGTGCAACTGCAAGACGGGGTCGAGTCGCATTCGGGACTCGCGTCCTAATTCCCAAGGTAGGAAATGCCACTTCTAAAACCTAGCGATGTCACGTTATTGGAGTTGCGCGATGCCGTTTTATGCGTCGAATGCGAACTGATCAGTTACAACAACACCGGGAATTGCCTGGCCTGTGGAAGTTCGGCGGTGATGAACTTGTCGCGAGTGCTGGGCGGATCGCTGCGCGGACAGGAAACAGCGAGCATGGTGAGCGATGAGACGATCGGCAAGGCCGTGCACGAGACGCTGGACTGGATTCCCATGGCCGAGCCGAAGGTGGCAGCGATGGCGGCGGCGCGCAAGCGAGAAGAGCCAGCGAGGGCGGTCGGAGATTTGAGTCGGCCTTCGGGAAGCGGGACTTCCGGCAGTGGAGCTGCGGGACTGGCGAGATTGAATCCGGTGCCGGCGATGCAGTTTGTGGTGGAGCGCGCCTCGACGCTAACGCGAGCAAACGGTTCGGCGCTGGCGATGTGGCAGGGAAACCGGATGGTGTGCCAGGCGAGCGCGGGCGAGGCGGTGCCGATGATCGGTTCGGAGGTTCAGGCAAGCGGTTTGTCGGGACTGTGTCTGCGCACCGGGCAAGTGTGGCGATGCGACGATGCGTACACGGATCGCAACGTAAATGTGGAGGCCTGCCGCGACCTCGGAATTCGTTCGGTGATTGCCGCGCCACTGAATCATCTGAACAAGGTGCTGGGGATTCTGCAGGTACTGTCGTCGGAGGCGTTCGCGTTTGACGATCGCGATGTGGCGACGGTGCAATTGCTGTCGCACCTGATGGTGATGGCGTTTGCGCGCAAGGCGGAGCGCCGGTCGATGGCGATCGAGCGGGGAATGAAGCTGGCGCTGGCGGGCGGACACTGAAGAAATGATGGGCCGCATTGAAGAACTTCGGAGCTACCAGCCGATCATGGCAATTTTGTAGACCAGCAGAATGGGTACGGCGGCGAGCGCGATACAGGCGGCCAGCGTATAGCGTCGCATGAAATAGAAGATCACGCCGGCCCAGCAGAAGCAAATCGCAAGCAAAGCGCCGCCCACATAGGGCGCAGCCACAGCAATCGAGAAGTTCGAGCTGCCTACGTGCCTAAGCCGAAAGAATTCACCGAGAGTTCTGACGACGATAAGAAAGTCAATGGTGATTCCAACCTGAGCCCAACGTTCCTTAGTCACGCGGCAGATTGTAACCTCCCGCCAGACTTACGATATCGAGAGCAGCAGATTGTTAAGGAAGATTCCCTTTCAACGAACCGATGTACCTGCGTTGAGTCGAACGGCGCTCCACTGATACGCTTAATCCATCCGTGAACCAGCGCTCTCCATTCAGAAACTTTGTCGATGCCGTCTGCTCGTTCCTGATTTTCGATCCGCTGATTTATTGCTACACGGTCGGGATGGGGACGCTGTCGCTGCTCTCGTCGTTGTTCGACAAGGACGGCCGCGTGCAGCACTGGTTCGCGCGGACCTGGTCGCGGATGATCCTGGCGACGGTCTTCTCGCCGGTGGAGGTGATCGGGCGCGAGAACATTCCGGCGGAGCCGGCGGTGTATGCGGCGAACCATTCGTCTGCGCTCGACATTCCGCTGGTGTACACGAATCTGCCGATGCAGTTCCGCATCATGGCGAAGATCGAACTCTTCCGTTATCCGTTCATGGGGTGGCATTTGACGCGGTCGGGGCAGATTCCGATCGATGAAAAAGAACTGAACCTGGCGGGCGTGAAGAAGGCAATCAAGACGCTGAAGAGCGGAATGTCGCTGATGGTGTTTCCGGAGGGCGGTCGCACGAACGACGGTGAGATCAAGAAATTCATGAGCGGCGCGTTCTATATGGCGATCAAGGCGGGAGTGCCGGTGGTGCCGATGGCGATCGTGGGCGCATTCGAAGCGCTGCCGATGAATACGTTTGTGATTCATCCGGGGAAGATGCAGCTGGTGATCGGGAAGCCGATCGCGACTTCGGGGTATTCGACGCGCGAGATGGAGAAGTTGACGGAAAAGGTGAAAGCGGCGATCGAGGAGATGTACTACTCGCATCGGGTGATCAGGCGATCGGGGGAACTGGTGAGTGGGATATCGGGTTAGCGGGATATCCGGGTATCTGGTTATCTGGTTACGGGCTCGATGAGAGGTAGTGATACCTCGCTACACTCGGCATGACAAACCGACGGACAAGAAGGTCCGCCCCACACATCAAATTCAGTGGCCCCACACAGGCAAGGCGATAAACTACTGACGTGCATCCACGAATTGCGATTCCGCAGCCGAAGTCGAATGCCGACGAGTACAACCAGCGCAGCCTGCCGCAATACATGGACGCGTTGAAACATGCCGGCGCAGAGCCGGTGGTGATCGGTCTGGACTGGACGAACGCGCAGATTGCTCGTGCCGCGACACAGTGTGACGGCATCTGCCTGCCGGGGAGCGGGGCGGATGTGGATCCGGAAAAGTACGGGGCGGCGACACGGCATCCGCAGACGGCGGCGGCTGATCCCGCGCGCGACAACGTGGATGAGTTGCTGTTGCAAGACGCCTACAACATGAAGAAGCCGATTCTCGGTATCTGCTACGGCGTGCAGTCGCTAAATGTGTGGCGGACGGGGACGCTGGTGCAGCACATCGAATCGCGGCTGGAAACGAATCACGAAGCGGGCCGTACGGTGGAGCACGCGCACGAAATCAAAATTGACGACAAATCGGCGATTCTGGGACGCATCGCCGGACCGGTCTGCCAGTTGATGAGCCATGACCGCGAAGGTAAGTGGAACTGGAAACGGCTGACGTCGGGCGAGTTGCGCGGCTGGGTGAACTCGAGCCATCACCAGTCCGTGGACAAGCCAGGGGATGGGCTGGACATCGTGGCACGATCGGATGATGGAACGGTGGAAGCGGTCGAGTCGACATCGCCGGATCATTTTGTGCTTGGGGTACAGTGGCATCCGGAGCGAGGCTACGAAAACGACGAGCTATCGAAAGCGATCTTTCGCAGCTTCGTGCAGGCAGCGTGGCAGCGGCGGCGCGAGCCGAGAAACGACACGGTGGATTTCGAGAGCATCTCGCACTGACATTGGGACATTTGGCGATTTGGCTATTTTGTCATTGGAATTCCAGCCAAAGTTGCGACCGCAATGATTCAATCGCGAAATCACACGATCACCAGATAGCAAAAGGCTCCTCGTCCGATTCAGGATCTTGCGAGACGAGAAGCCTCCGTTCCGCGCCTTACAAATCGCGCGGTAAAAATCGCTTTGTCGAAAATCAGGCCGCTTTGCTCTCTCCGGTAGCCGAAGGCGGACGAATCGGGACGACCGTTGCCTGACCTTGAGTCTCCTGGGAGCGGCGCCGGTCCTGGATCTGGCGCATGATGCGCATCAGCAGGATGAGAACGCCGATGGCGACGACTGCCTTGGGATCAGGAATGGCGGCCGCGGCGAGGGCCGCTCGAATGGATCGCGCAGTCGCCGCGGGGCCGTAAGCTTCGAGAACGGCGTTGGGGGCGGCGTCCTGCGGGCGCTGCATCTCGGGACCGTTCCATCCGGCCTGTGCGGGCTCGAACGAGCGGTTGCGGTGTTCCTGCTGCTTAAGGATCTTCTCGAGATCGGGCTTAACGGGGACTGCGAACGCTGCACCGGCGAGACCCACGATCATGAACAGCGCGGCCGCTAGTCTGAAATACTTAATCCGCATCATGCGTTTCTAGGGCGTTAGATGCGAAAGAGACGATGGGGTGGCCAGCAGAACAGCGGCTGATACCATCCAAACCTGTAGTATCAATGGTAGAATTTCCAGAGATTCAGCCCATCGCTCCCGGTTTAAAGAACAGAATGCTCGTCCGGAGAATATTCGCTTGATCGAGCTGGCTCCTTCCATTCTTTCCGCGGATTTTGCCCATCTGGCGGACCAGATTCACGCTGCAGAGGAAGGTGGAGCTGCGCTGCTGCATCTTGACGTAATGGATGGGCACTTTGTGCCGAATCTTACGATTGGGCCTCCGGTGGTGGCGTCGGTGCGAAAGGTGACGCGTCTGCCGTTGGACTGTCACCTGATGCTTGACAATCCCGACGAGTTCATCCCGGTGTTTGCGGATGCGGGCGCGGACTGGATCTCGGTGCACCAGGAAGTCTGCATGCACCTGCATCGCTCGCTGGAGCTGATCAAGCATCATGGGCTGCTGGCGGGGGTGGTAATCAATCCGGCGACCCCGGTGGAAACGCTGACTGACATTCTGGACGTGGTGGATTACGTTCTGGTGATGTCGGTGAATCCGGGATTCGGCGGGCAGAAGTTTATCCGGCATTCGCTGGTAAAGATTGCGCAACTCGCCACTCTGCGCGCGCAACGGGGTTTGAACTTCCGCATCGAGGTGGATGGCGGGGTGGCGCTCGATACCGTGACCGATGTCGTGCGGGCGGGAGCGCAGGTGCTGGTGGCCGGCAACGCGGTGTTTGGCAAAGGGAATCCGAAAGAGCAGGCGCAACTGCTGATCAAGGCGGCAACAGAAGCAACCTGGCAACAGGTGTAGTCGGGAACATAGAGGTTAGGAATGATGAAACGTAGTATCTCGGTGGTCGCTGTCTTCGCGGTGATGTTGGCGCTGGCGGCTTGCTCGAACAAGAAGGTCAGTAATCCGATCGCGCAGGTGGACTCGAAGCAACCGGACAAGATCCTGTTCGACCGCGCCATGGACGCGATGAAGCACAACAAGTTCGACGTCGCGCGGTTGACGCTGCAGACCCTGATCAATACGTACCCGGATTCCGAATACGTGGCGCGAGCGAAACTGGCGGTGGGCGACTCGTGGTACGCGGAAGGCGGATCGGCAGCGCTGACGCAGGCCGAGAACGAGTACAAGGACTTCGAGACCTTCTTCCCCAACATGCCGGAAGCGGCGGAAGCGCAGTTAAAGATCGCCGATATCCACTTTCACGAGATGGAGAAGCCCGATCGCGACTTTACTCATGCATTGCGCGCGGAAGAGGAATATCGCTACCTGATCACGACCTGGCCGGACAGCAAGCTGGTGCCGGAAGCCAAGACGCGGCTGTTGGAAGTGCAAGAGGTTCTGGCGGAGCGCGAGTACCGCGTGGGCCGGTTCTACTACATGCGCGAATCGTGGAACGCGGCGGTGGCGCGGTTGCAGACGCTGTCGGAGACATACCCTCTATACAGCAAGGCCGACGAGACGCTGTTCCTGCTCGGAACTTGCTATCAGAAGCAGGCGGAGAACTTCCGCAACATTCCGATTTCGAAGAGCTTTCCCGAGACCGCTAAAGCAAGGATGGTGAAGGACCGCGAAGACCTGGCGGCGGCGGCGTTCGCGAAGATCATCACGCGGTATCCGGCGATGGACCGTGTGGCAGACGCGCAGAAGCAGTTGGCGGCGATGCACTACCCGGTGCCGAAGCCCACGGCTGCGGCAATTGCGCAGAGCAAGGCGGAAGAGGCCAGCCGCAGCGAACTTGGCTACAAGGCACGGGCGATGGATTACCTGCATCGCGGACCGGATCAGGCGCTGGCGAATGCAGTCAAGAAGGGCGACCCAACGCTGACCGATCCGAAACAGGTGAGCGCTCCGGAGTTGATCACGCAGGTCAACCAGAAAATGGCGCGAGTAATCGTAGACAGCGGGGGTGGCGGAAGCGAGAAGGTTTCCGCGGAGACAGTGAACGGTCCTGTGCCGAATGAAGCACCACCGCGCTCGGATGCAGATCCGGGCAAGCCAGCGACGGATTCACAACCGGCGGTGGATCAGAATGGCATACCGGAGCTGAAGCCGATCCAGAACGATTCGACGCAACCGGATGCGAACCAGCAAGCGACTCCGCCGACGCAGTTGAACGAAGTTCAGAGCGGCGGTGACAACTCGGCGGCGAGCGGATCGTCGAGCTCGAACGCTACGGCGGGAACGAATGGATCAGGCAGCGGCGATCAGGCGAGCCAAACCACGCCGCAAAGCTCGGACGAGTACTCGACCAACAAGCCGAAAAAGAAAAAGGGGCTGCGGCGACTGAATCCGTTCTAGAGTGAGTTCAGACGGTTACGGGCGGCTATGGCCGCCCGTTTCATTTTGGGCGGAGGGGGAATCAGGGTACGCACCAAGTGACGAAAGAATGTGCGACAGGTTTGGAGTACGCTGAATACCTGTAGCGGGCGTACAAAATCGCCGATGACCTACGTGCCAGTACCATTAGGGTACTGATTCGATTGACTTGCATTGACGGAACAAGTAACGTTCCTGTCACTCCCACCATAGTGTGAGGTTAGTTTGTGGCGCTGAAAATTCTGCTGGCCGACGACAGCATGACTGCCCAGAACATGGGCAAAAGGATCTTGACGGAGGCCGGCTACGAAGTCGTCGCAGTGAGCAACGGTGCGGCCGCGATCAAGAAGATCACGTCGGAGCACCCGGACATTGCCATTCTCGACGAGTACATGCCGGGCTACCAAGGGTCGGAAGTCTGTGAACGCGTAAAAGCCGCGGCTGAGACGGCCAAAATGCCGGTCTTGCTGACGGTCGGCAAGATGGAGCCGTTCGACCAGGAAAAAGCCAACAAGGTTCACGCCGATGGCGTGATGGTGAAGCCGTTCGAGGCGAGCGACCTGATCGCGGCGGTGCAGAGTATCGCGCAACGTTTGCTGGCACCCACGCCTCCGCCGCGCGGAGTCGAATCGACGGTTCTGCTGCGAACTCCAAGTGGACCTACGCCAGATGCGCACCGCACTCCATTGCCGAATATTCCGGGCAGCGTCCGCCACGAAGACACGATTCCGATCCCGCCACCGAGATTCGCGAACGTAAATCACGAAGACACGCTTCGGCTGACCGCACAAGAGATCAAAGCATTCCAGGACGCAAGTTACCAGGATTGGGCCAACACCGCCGAACCGCATCTGGATGAAGAAGAGAAAGCAGCCAAAGCCGCAGCTGCAGCGGTTCCGCCTCCGATTCCAGACGAGGAACCTGAGACGGTGACGGCCAAACCGTTCGTTAAGCTTGGTGAGCCGGAAGACGAGGAAGCCGAAGTCGCGGAGCCGGCGGCGATGCTGATCGAGGCGTCCGAACCGGAAGCGCCGGTCTTCCAGGCTACTCCGCCGCAAAATGGCGGGTCGGTACACGAAGTTTTCAGCGCTGCAGCGGAGCCAGTGGCTCCGATCCAGCACGCGGAGGCCGCGCCGGCAACGCCGGCGTTCTACACGCCTCCCCCGATGGAAGAGGTCACTCAACCTCTGCCTTCGGTTTTTGCGGTGCACGCGGCAGAGCCTGAAATCGCGTCTGTAACGCCAGCAGCAGAGACAGAGGTTGCGCCGGTGTCTCCTATCTTGGAGCCAGTTGCGGAAACGGCGCCAGCGGTTCCGGTGGTGGCGGCTGCTCCGGTGCTCGAAACCAGCGCTCCGTTGACTCCAGGGCCAATGCCGGTCGCACCAGTGGCTGAACTGGAGCCGACGGTCGCGCCTCCGGTAGATGTAGCAGCTGCCGCGGCAAGCGGTTTGGAGATCACGAGTCCGCCGCAGGAGCGGGGCGGATTTGTGGCGCAAGATCCGGCTCTGGTCACCGAGACGGACGACATGGCGCAGTTCGTTACCAAGTTTGGAGTGGAAGGCGCAGAGACGGTTCACGTAGGCGTGGCCAGTGACCTGCCGGAAGAGCAGTTGTCGGCGATCACGCATCCGGTAGAAGAAGCGGTTGTGTCGCCCGTGCAAGAAGCGCCGGTGGCGGAAGTTTCGGTTGAGCAGCCGGTCGCGGAAGTCACATCTCCGGCGCCTTTGATTGCGGCTGTAACGCCAGAGGCAGACGTTCCGGTCGTGGCTTCTCCGCTCGGGCAGGTTGGATCAATCGAAGCAGTGGAAACGCTGGAGAGCGTCGAACCGGTAGTGGCTTACGTGCCCGAGGTTCAGGATTCGCAGTCGTTCCCGGTTTATCGGGAGCCTGAGCCGGTTGCTGTAGTTCAGGAGCCAGCGGCCGAGGCAGTTGCTCCAGTGGAAGCGGCTTCGGTGATGGAAGCGGTTGCGCCTGCGGCAGTCGAAGCTGCGCCGGAACCAACAGCGCCTGTTGCGGAAGTCGCACCGGAAGTTGCCGCCGTGCCTGAACCAGTTGTGCCGGAAGTCGTGTGGGAAGCTGCGCCTGCAACGGTGGAAGCGCCGCACGAAGCGATAGTTGAACCGGTGGCAAACGCCGCGCCCGAAGTTCCGGCAATGGCGGTCGCCGAGCCGGCACCGGCATCGGAGCCAGAATCTGCGCATCATGCCGCGGTAGTTCAGGCGGTAGAGACGGCACTAGCGGCAGCGGCGGGAACGGCGGTTGCGGCAGGCATCGCACATATAGTCCATCCGGAAACGCCAGTGGTTCACGAAGCGGCCCCTGTGTACGAAACTGCTCCGGTTCATGAAGAGCCGTCGGTTGACGAAGCGGCGGAAACGCATCCTGAGCCAGTGGGCGATGCGGCGCTCGCAGAGGAATTAGCGGCGGCACTTTCCAAGGAACCGGAGACTCAGGCAGCCGTGATGGCTGTGGAAGCTAACGCAGAAGCACAGCAGAGCCATACGGTTTCCGGAATTTCGGACAATCAATTGGCCGAAGCCGTCACGCGGGCATTTGAGCACTTGAAGCCACAGCTGATCATGGAGATCATCAAAGAGCTGATGAAGTAGAGGATTCTGTATCAGAAACAAAAGGCGGACCTCAACGGTTCGCCTTTTGTTTTTCCGCTGTAGTGGCTGGATTTTGGTTGATCCGAGGTGGGCCTTGAGAGAGGCAACTCACGAACAGAGCGGCAGCACCCAGGGCAGCTCGAATCCGAATCCCCAATAAACTTCGGCGTTACAGAAAGAAATAAAAAGAAGCAGGCTGAGAGATGCCTGCTCTTTTCGTTTGCGGTTTTTAGTTCTTGCGATTGCCGCCGAGCAATCCGCCCAGCAAACCACCAACTGGGTTCTTGCCTTGCGTGAGGCCCTTGCTGGAAGGCAGGAATTGTCCCGCAACAGCGGAGCCGACATCGGGAATGAAAACCGGCTTGGAGGTTGTGCCAGTGACCTGGATAGGGATCGACTTCAACCCGGTCTTTGTGCCTAAAGCGGTCGACAGTAATCCGACAGGATTCGCGCCAGCACTGGCGAGTTTCGCGACAAGATGAAAGTTCAGGGAACTATCGGCGCCGATGGTTCCGTTACCGGTCATGGATCCGAGTTCGGGAACGACAAGGTCGAGATTGTCGAGACGAATGCCCTCTGGCGCAATGCGAACGTTAGAACTCAGCACCTGGATTGTGGTGTCGGAACCCGACTTGATTCCAGCGAGAGATGCGATGCCGGAAAGACCCTTGCCCATGCTGAATCCGGCGAGACGCGCGTTGGCGACGTTTAGCGTGCCGGTAGTAACGAGCTTGTCGGCCGCTCCCTTGATATCGAGATTGGTGGTAACCGTGCCACCTTGCAACGACGAGCCAGCGGGCAGAATGACACCGAGCGCAGGCAACAGACCTTCGACATCGCCGGTGGCCATTTGATTGGCACTGAGATGCATGTCGAGAACGATGTTGGCGCCATGCGTATCATAGTTCCCGCTTAACTGTGCCGAACTCTTCCCGGTGTGAATGGTGGTCTGATTGACCGTGCCGGTCTCGCGGCCAAGATCGTAATTCGAGCGGTAGTCAACCTGGATTGGCTGCGAGGCGCTTGATCCGGTCTTCACCAGACGAAGCCTGGTCGCCGTGGCATTCCCCGACGACTGGACGGTCTTACCGTCGGAGTTAACTTTTCCTTTATAGCTGAGAATACCCGCCAGGCCGGAGTCGGGACTGATGAATCCAGTGGCAGCGAGATCGAAGTTGTCGATGGTGACGTCACCGCTGAATGGTGTGCGAGAGAGATCGTTGGAAGCGAGCGGGCCGGCTTGCCCGTCGATACTGACTTTGCCGCCTTGCGGCGCCGCCAGCGAAAGCGTAAAGGGGAACGCCCCGGTGGTAGAGAGACCGGTGGCTTTCAGGTTTAGATCGGTGTAACTCGCGGTTTTGCCGTTCGCCCGCCCGACGTCGATGCGACCATCGCTGACTTCGAGCTTGTTGACGCTCAGCTCATTAGAATTGCCGCTGCTTCCCTGCTGCTTCTTGCTTTCCGTGGAACCGATGGTGGAGATGTTCCATTTGCCCGCTGCGGATTGAAGCAGCCGAACCTCGGGGTTATCGAGCACAAGAGATTCGATCCTTAATTGCTTGTCGAAGATGAGCGGCATCAGCTCGACACCGACATTCAACTCCTTCGCCTGCACGAAGGGCTGCTGGCTAAAGGCAGGATCGTCGGCGATGGTGATATCGCTGGCGCTGATCCCCCCCGAGAAAATCGAGAGCTTCAAGCTGCCGATCTTGACCGTACGGCCGAGCGATTTCGAGAGTCGGGATTCAATGTCCGGCCGATAACGATTGGCGTCGAAGATCAGCGGAACGATGGCCAAGAGGACCAATACAAGCGCGACAACAACTCCCAGAACAATAAGACCCTTGCGTTTCATATTTAGACCTCGCGTCTTCTTATCTCGCGGCGGTTGCGTTGGCGCGTGCCGACCGGCGCAGAAGAGCAACGGCGGTGACGTCGTTCTCGCCCAGCGGATCGGTTTCGGCGTTTGACTGGGGAGCGCTGCCGAAGCCCAGAAAACGGCGGCGCTTGTGGTTCTCGACAAAATCACTCACTGCCCTGAGAACGTCGGAGCAGAGATCCCGCGCACTCGAGTCGCCCGCTTTTTGAAGACTATTCCTTAGACGCTCGATACCGTACTCTTCGCCGCCTGCCTTTACTTCCAGCAACCCTCGAGAGGTGAGCAGCAGGCTGGCGCCTTCCGGCAATACACAGATCTGGGCGTCGTGCGTGGCGTGGGAGAAGAGGCCCAGCGGAAGGCCGCTGGCTTCGAGGACAGAGATTT